>Ga0214543_1001136_pt1 | contig 49987 bp, 26 predicted proteins | sample CNSS2metaG_FD_160094 | JGI IMG/M metagenome (GOLD analysis project Ga0214543, IMG submission 160094) | Root nodule microbial communities from cowpea collected in UCLA plant growth center, Los Angeles, California, USA - CNSS2 | ecosystem: Host-associated > Plants > Roots > Nodule | place: USA... | reverse complement strand
GCACTTTTAGTTTTTTTTTTTTTTTACTTCAACATACTTGAGGAGTTGGCTAGGTTTTTATTTCATTGTATTGGATGCTTAAATGGAGCACTGATGTGCTATGCTCTGTCATTCCTAATTGCAGTTTTTGTGTTTTATGTCATTTTTTGTTAATTGCTGTATTTTAGTATATACATAACTTCACTTCTGGTGCTATTCAGTGCACTCAAACAGACATCATTCATGTTTTTTTAAGTCTTCTCTTCTGAATTTGTTTAAATCGAAATTTATTGATAAAAAAGTTATGAACAGTGGAATGGTTTTTACCACTTAAGTCTCTTTTGTGATACAGTGACAGTAAATCTTTCTATTCTGTGCTTTATATCGGAATGCTTTTGTACCTAGAGATTCAGAAAGCTGTTAACTTTTCCCCTTGGATATGGTTTTTCAATGTATGCTGGATTACTTCATGTTTCTAGCCCTCACAAATGCCTTCCGCTTGAATCATTTTTGCTTTCTGCAATGTTCATGTTTGATGCCCTTTCCAAAATTTGTTCTGCTCAATTTTTAAAATCCCTTTTTTATCAAACTTTTGCAGTTATTAGGGTGGCTTGCTGCTTCACCGATCATTTTAGGTACTCTATTTGTAGTGTTTTTACCGTTCTTCAAAATTCTGGTACATAAATTCTCAAGTCCTTCAAGTCCAAAGAACTCAGAAATAAAGCTGAAGGTAAGGGCTGTTTGAAAAAGTAGCATTGTCACAAAATTTCTTTGTAGTCATTCACTCATATGTTCTTGCGTGACATAAATTGTACAGAATAACAAAGACTTGTAATGCTGAGATTGATAACAATGTATCCTATCTGTAAACTATGTTTTTGTAAGGTATGTAATCTGATGTTATTATATCTCTCATGTTGTAGTCAGTATTTCTAAGCACCCCACATGTGTAACTTTTGTTTTTATTAAAAAAAAAACAACTTTCTTAGGTTCAAGTAGTAAAATGCTTAGAAAAGACATATAAATCATATGTATAATATTTTTAAAAATGTTCCAAAAATAGTTCTTTATTTAGTGTGATTTTTCCAACCAAAATATCTAAATTCAGGAAAGCCACTTTTGTCTAAAATGTTGGAAGTTGTCACATTAATATCTGGATTAAAAGAAATTAAGAAAAACAAATTGTGAAAACATTAGTAGACAATCATGTTAGTCTAAAATCATAGGAAAAGGATTTCCCATTTCAAAGACTTATTTAACATTTTCTTAATTTTTAGAAACTAATGTGATAACACTTATGACCTTTCAGGAACTTGGTTCACTCGAACGAGAACCCCTGATGAAGTCCAAGCTTACGGATTAATGTTATAAATATCTATCTTTAATTTTAAGTATTATTTACATTTGCCTCTTTCATTGCCCCTTTGTAGTATTTTAATATAATTGTAATGTAGTCTTATCTGTATAATGTGTCTTCAATAATTTAACATTAAATCATTCTTTGAAATATAAAATACATAATATATAATTAGATCTATATACTTGATTTTTTAACATCAGCTTAGAAAGCATTTTTCGAAGTGCTAGATAAATATTAAAAGAATTAAAATGCTGATAAATTTTATTAACTTGCAGGGTAAAAACAACCATCAAAAAGATGGATTAAACATTAAAATTGTCAACAAAATACTCCACTTTCAATCTTAAGTATCCATTTTCTCAGTAAACATCGAAACTGGTCATTTCATTTGTATCATTGACAGAAGTAATTAGAAACATATTATTTCTTCCCTGCAATATGCTTTCATTCTTTCTGTATAGAAATGACCAAAAATTAAAATGGCAGGAATGAAAATGTAAATAAGCCATTCATATGACTTTGACGTCAAAGCAATAAGCACCGCAAAACATGCTTTTAAGTACTCTAACTAAAGTATAACATCTGCACATCTGCTTATGTTATCCAAAGTAACATAATTTCAAGATTTCATGCATTACAAATCACAGTTAGTCCTTCCTACAACTTAGTCATGTATTTCCAATCATGGTAATGGGATCCAAAATCAAACCATTACTTGTAATAAACATCATTCAGTGATATTAGTTGTCTGCATATAACAGAACGTTCATTTCGTTTCCACAGCCCACTACTAAAGAACAATTGGTCATTTACAACGATGGAAACAACAAATGGACAACACATAACATAGCTTTATCTTAGTTTTCTTTTCAAAATGCAGAGTTTTGGCACCTCAGAATTCTTCTTAAATTATAAAATTCTGGAAGTGGACGATAATGAAATTATTTTTTTGCACTAAATCAATTAACTAACTCTATTCCTGTCAAAGGAAGCCCGGCATGAAGCTGAAGAACAACTTCACCAACAGTCTGCAGCAGAACAACAGGCAAGAAAAGTATCAGATTTGACAGGAGTTTATTGGTGCTCTCTCTCTCTCTCTCTCTCTCTTTTCTCTTAATATATATTCAATGATAGCATATATAATTCAGAAAAATAAATTAAAAAAGCAATTAAGCATAGGCAAAATGACTTTTTTATGGATTCTACACACCTTAGCCATGGATCTATAAGAATGTTCAGTAACGCCTGCAACATGAGGAGTCATGATAACATTCTTAAATTTAAATATCTGGTCATCAGGGTTAAACGGCTCGGTCCAAGCAACATCAGTGCCTAACCCTCCTAAGTGACCTGATTCAAGGTTTTTTATCACAGCCTCATAGTCCACAAGACCACCTCTAGCAATATTTACCAGAAGCGCACCCTGAAATATACAATTGCTTAATACAAAGGAAATTCATTAAAAAGTTACAACTAACTAGCAAATTAAACCAAATGATATTTCATTAATGTTGCATTTGCTTGTTTTTCTACAGATAATGTGGTGTGGTGTTAGCAGGAGAACTAATAAATTTGCAATGACTTCACACTGTGTCAGAAAACAAAATGAGAATGGTAAAAACAGCTAAAAATCACTCATCATAAAATGACAGGTCCCGTCCATCTCCCAAGATCTTGTACATGCATTATGAGACTAATTTCAATAAAAAGAAAAATAAGTACGATCTCCTTGATAGGTACTTTTATTCCAACAGAGGCTAACAGGAAAAGTTTCTTCTATTGAAATTCGTAAGTTATTCAATAGTTTCCATTTGAAAATATTTCATACTGAGGTATCAAAGATAATATATACCAAAAGTACTGTAACATTTACCCATCTCCCAAGATCTTGTACATGCACTATGAGCCCAACTTTAATAAAAAGAAAAATAAGTAAATCAGGGAAGTTCATCTGAGATGGTAAACACACCTTTTTCATAGAAGATACGAACTTATTGTTTATAATACCAGCCTGAAAAACATCATATCGAAGTCAACAACGATGTAATGAAAAAAAGTCCATTAATATTATGCCTAGTTCACAGAATGCACTTAAAAGCTTTTACAAAAAAGGCAGAACTAGATGTCAAGAAGCTTTTAAGCACAAACAGATTTATGTTAATAATCAACTTAGATTCTGCATCAGTACGTTGGTTACTGCTAAGGAAAAAGAAACAAAACCTTCTAACACGTATCTAAACGAAAAAAGGAGAAGAAAGATAGGATAAAAAAATATACTAACAAAATGTTTGTGTTTACCCATTTGTCAACATCTGTATCAACCATCTACCATAGTTTTAAAAACATAGGTTTTCACCAATCTCAAAAACTGTAATAAAAAACAAATAGGGAACCGAAGTGGCTAAAAGTAGCTAAAATAAAATAAATGAAGGATTGCAAAAGGTCCAACCGTTTCCTTGTTTAATCCTAGGCAGCAAACAACAATGTCAGCCTTCCTAGCAAAGTCATATATATCTTCATGACTACCCTTCACATCAACAAGATCACGTTCATCATCTTCAACAAAATAATAAAGAACATGTTAACAAATAGATGAACAACTGAAGCTTATTACAAGTTATGGCCCACAAAAATTGGGAAGGAAAATACTTCTGTTTAATTTGCTAACGTCTTGTGCATATGAAGCCCAGCTACGCTTTGTAGCCATAACTTGTACACCAAATGGCTGCAAACGCTTTGCTAAATCCACTCCAATGTTCCCAAAGCCCAAAATAAATATCTACATTACCATTAAAAATTAGTTTTCCACAAACAGTACATTCAATTATCACAAACAAATCCATGTACAGAAATTACACTTTGTGAGGAAAACAAATGTTAAAGGAGAAATTTTACTCTGTTCATGGTTGTTTTACCCTTGTACTGTTTAACATAACTCTATCACTTCTGCGTGTAGTACAGAAAATATTTGGTCTAGGAAACTGTGTATGACATTATACAAATCAAAATGTAAGCAATTCTCGAGGGGTTCTAGGAAAGGACTCTGACCAGATACACCAAAAACTGAAGTCTGAACTAAACATAATTTTCACAGCCCAAATAGAACACAAACTTTATCATTTGTTTAACCCAATACTGTTTAACAAAATGAAACCTAATTCAATCAATTTTAGACTTCCAGAAAAGAAAATCAGTATTTATATACATGTTATCCATATTAGTTTTGTAAGCCCCCCAAGCATCATCTGTAATATATTTCATTGATCATCTATCCCCTTCTTCCTGCTTTAAAAGTACAAGTAATAGCTTTTATTTAGTTAGAATAGGCTGAGATCCATTTCTATTGAGGCATGTAACCATTACGAAAAACAATAACCAGGAACAAGAATAAAAAGAAAGGGAGCAGAACAGAATATTATTGTTTTCCAAAAATAATCGATACACTCACAGTTTTACCAAATAAAGTGTCAGTAATTGGCTCTCCAAGCTTCTTCTGTTGTATGGAAACTTGCAGTTCATTCTGCATGAACAATGTTTTTTTTTTTTTCAAAAATAGAACATAATGCATTTAGAAAAAAATGGAATTTTTTTATTTCAAATTGAAGACATCATACTTGCTTTCGGAGGAGACCTAGCATTAGATATATGGCCATTTCAGCACATGAAGCTGAATTTCCGGTAGCATCACCTGGGATCCTAGCAACTTTGATTCCATGCTTTGTTGCAGCATCAATATCAATACCTTGGAGAAAAATTCACTATTTATCAATTTGATACTCCGACGAGGTTTAACAGGATGGGAGGGAAGACAAAATAGAATGCAAAATTACATTTACAATAAATATGAGAAAACATTAATCTTCCTCATGTTTTGCATTAAACCTCAAGTGACAGTAATCACAGTACCTTCCAGCCCAACACCATACTGCATTATAAGTTGCATCTGAACCGCACGAGAAATTATGTCTGAATCTAGCTTCATGCTTTTTACTATGCAGACATGATACTTGGCAATATCCTTGCGCACATCTTCAAAAGAGAGAACATCAACCTACAAATGCAATAGATAGCTTTTTGATCTAAACTAAAACTAATGAGAACATTTTTCTCACATTAATACAAAGATTGTATAACTGCAAAGCTAGTAGTACAATCTAAAGATCGTATTGGAAGTTATCTTAACCACAAGTAACTGCACTGAGAAGAGTTACAATTATGCAGAACTGATACAACATTTCTCTTAGAAAGGAAATTGAGAAATGTAGTCTCCATCGCATGCCAAAATTTGTCTTATATTCATCTGAAAACAAGGTATATCATGCTTTTGGATATGATGAACATGTCTTATCAATAATATTTTACCTTGATATTGGCATGATTTTGCAGATACTCTGTTGTATATTCATGAGAAGCAGGGAAATGGGGTCCACAAAACAAAACTCGAGTGGTTTGTTTCTCAACATGCTTTACCAAGTTCCCATTACTCTCCATGAGGCCTGTCCTACAACATGAAGCAATATTGAAATAAGAAAAAAATGAAATTCAAACACTACAATAGAGTCGACTTCTTTGTAAGGACTACATGTATCCTTTGCTGAAGACAATTCAGCTCGAGTAAGATAAGTCCTGTATGCATCGGCGGCTTCCATTCTCATGTTTTTTTTTTCCTCTTTGTTAATTTAACAGTCACTCTCTCCACATGGAAGGTGGAACTAACTTGTTCCGAGAAAAAAATCTCCTTTTTTTTTGTAGTCCCAGAAAGGCATTTGAAGAACTACGTTTCTCGGATAAATAAAATAATCTTTCGAAAACAAATGATATTTGAAAAATTGATCGCCAAACCCCATTTAGTCAAACAAAGACTAAGTCAATTTCATTCGGAAACACTGGGCTGGGGAGAACATTCAATTTAAATCTGAATTTCAAGGCATTTTAAGTTGGGTGTGTGGGGTGGGTTGATAAGAGAATATGGGTAAATTGAAATTTGAAGGAAGAAGGAGAGAAAGAAAGAACGTACGAATGAAGGTATTCGAAAAATGATTTGGTTGTGGTGCGATGAAGATGGTGCAAGCGTTGAGTAGTTCGACCAAACACAGCTCTCAACATAATATAATACTCTTCGCATTACTGTCTCTTTCTCCCACTCTTTTAGGATCACAGTACTCTGTTTACGCCGCTTTCTCTGTTAATTATTACTCTGCTTGACATATATTTTATGTTATCAATTTCCAACTTTGTAATATTTTTGTACCATATGTTAGTAATATAATTTTATGTAATGTTTAGTTATGATTTGAATACTATTACAATTTAATGTAATTTTTTTTATTTTATTATATGAAACAGAATGTTTATCTTGTCTTTAACTTTCATTCAACTCCTTTTATCTATATTCAAAAAGATAAAAACAGGAAATTTACACTGTTCTCCTCAAAGAACATCTATTGAAAAATTAAACATCGTTGACAAAACACTATTTTTTTTTCATCCAAAAACGTTTTCTTCTTTTTTTCTTCTTTGTTTTTATTTTATTTTCATATTACTTTTGCTCTACTTCTCCTACACGAAACAGCCCGAACACCGCGTAAATGTCTTCTTGTTTCGCTGCGGAATGTTTTAAGAATCTTGAAATATATTTACATCAACAAAAAAGTATATATGTAACTCTTCTTGAAAACAGCCAATTCGTGCTTTTCATCTCATGTTTCAAAATTGTAACTAAAAAGTAGTTTCGCTTTGCCTTTAACGTTCGTTTTTAAATCCGATGAATTATAGCCATAGGCATTTACAAATCCATAAATTCACCTGTAATAAGAATGATAGAATATTTTTGTATTATTCAAAATGTTCAATGGAGGTCTTTCTGTGACATATTTCCACATTCATCATCAGAATCTGTGCATCCAAACCTTCTGATAAACAAAGAAAAGTGCTTACTTTACGGACCGGGTACTATAAATTATTTTTTAAAGAAACAAATAATGTCTCCACTATATTAACAATTTCTGGGTTGCGAGCAGAGTAAAACCGTTGCCCCAGCTCAGGTAACATAAAACAATGAACTCAAGTGCAAATTATTTTTCTAGTTAGTATGTGAAAAAAAAAAACTATTGGATTTAATCACCGGGATACAACAACTTGGCCCCAAGAAAAAAATCAGAGGTAGAGTATAGAATAATATAAAGGCTCAATTATACAAATCCCTGGATAAGGAAGTCATGTCAAAAACTAGATGAGGGCTTGGATGCCTTGCTGTTGCATCTCTCTTAGTCTCCACATTAGGTAAATGCCATCTTCCCCACGATCTTCTTGATCCATTTGTTGTAATGCCCAAAAATAGAATACAGTGTGGATTGTGTCCTACCAAAGAAATAAATCATAGTTAAAAATCGAAAAGGTTGTAGTCACTCCATGAAAGTGGTGTCACACATGTGACATGTCCGAGATTATGTCATACATTAATTTCTAATGGTCTCTTTGGATAAGTTTCTCCACAAACACATTTTCGGCAGAGGAAAAAATAAGAAAATTGAAAAGAACTTCTACATAAAATTTAGCTTACGCATAAAATAATTTGTAGAAACTCTTCCGTACAATTCCTCCAATTTTTTTTTTTTGGAACAATTGAATTTAGTTTGTACAAAAATTCAATTTATTTTCCTTCTTATTTTTAACTCACAAGTGCTTGTGGATTACACTCCTTTATTTCTTCTGATTTCTATCAATAGAAGTGTTTATAGAGAAACTTGTCCTATCAGACTTACATGAAATAAGGACAACACTAAAAATTTACTACTCATGACGACACCAAAAACCATAACCATAAACGAATATGATGTACAGATAAAAAAAAGCAGACAGCATTGAGACATGAGGTGCAATTATTACGTTATTTGCATGTCTTTCTCAATACAAAACAAACCATTTTATATCAGTGCAACTGTGAAACCAAGCATTTCCACACAGTATACATTTAAATGTGAAAAATATGCATGCATATAACATTCAACCTTACTTATCCATGTCCAAACATGGAATTGAATTGTGAGATGGGATCAAATTTCATCGAGATTCTTAAGGAAGGGGTAAGGAAAGAGAAAATCTGTAAAGTAAATGGCATTATAAATGTTTACGGCAATAAGAGGTGCCCACTCTCAAATGGCATAGCTTTTGCACATTGTACATATGGCAATTACAAAATATAAACTGTTAGAAAACACAGAATTTACCTTGCCTCCTTCCGTAATTGCCCCATTCCTATCACGTACACAGTAGATTTGCTGTGTTTGAAACTGAAAATTCATTGTAACAAAATCATCCATGAAAGTTTTCATTCAACTTCATAAGAAAATTTATAAATTAGCAATGAAGTTCGGAAAGTAATAAATTACATACCATTACAATAATCACTGGAGATGAACCCATCATCTTGGTCTCTCTTACATCCACATCAGATACATGCAGAATCTGCATTAGTGTTAAATAATTAAAAGAAAAAACGAAATATCCTAGTAGGTAAAGAACCATACCATGTTTAGTTGCAGAAACAATTACGTAGATTCACAATATAATGTTACACTATCTTAACTAAGATAAATTCGGATATAAATACTTTATATAGAATTGCATCATTTATGGGTAAAACCTCTCTGAATCACCAATACGTTAAATAAGGGAACATATCCTTGCGGATACATTGAAATTCATTGAAAATTCGTGCGGCAGCAAGAGAAAATATTTGCTTTAAAATAGGAACTTATTAATCACCACACACAAGATCTGTTTTTCTTTAACTCATTAAAGTTTTTCTTTTTTTCACTTTATCTCTCTATCCCAAACAACCTCATTCAAAACAAGAAGTCATTAAACAGAGAAAGCAACAAGAAAGATTAAGAAAATTGCAAATCTCACCTTGTTATCAAAGAATATGCCATTACTTTGGTAAGCATGACGCTCTGCTTTCAAGCGTTCAACCAGCTCAGGACTACAATACTTCTTTAATGTTTCAACATCTCCCTGAACATATAATTAAAATCAAAGTCTTATTCATAAACCATAAATACAGCCCAGCCAAAAAATTAGATTTAGAGTAAAGCTTAGATGAAAGTGCTTTATCCCTATCATGTTTTGTATTTAACAAGTGATACAGGTATCAGTTTTTAACAACTTATCATCGATCAACTTCTTCCACTTCAGTAGCCAACTTCAACTAACAACTGCAACTGCCCTTTTCATGTATAGGAAGTCTAAATCTTCAAACAAGCATTTCATGTTAATGAACCCCACACATCCAACCAGGCACATTGTTATCTTTCTTAACCCATATTTGAAGACATTGCCTCCCTTCTTTTTCACTAAAGTGATTCTCACTAAACATAGCATTAAATCCAAAGGTTTAACCTAATTGTTGGTTTTCCTTTTCAAAATGATTATTAAAAAAGTGTTCTTACCTGATGATTTCAGTAACTCAGAAAATCTAGCCTTTTAGTTTTTATATATATATATATATATATATATCATCCAACTTTCTAAGATCTATAACATTTTCTGCTCCAACCATATAACCAATGCCACAAGTTATCATAATCATCATCCGGTTTTCCCTTTTTTATTTGATTAAACTAGGCTTTGCATGAAAACATCCATTTCAGTTACAACTTACAACTGGTGATGATGTTGAGGATTTGTTCTAAAAGAAAGACAAGTGACCAGAGATGAGAAAACAATGAAACGTAAAGTGTCACTTGTTAGAGTAAGATAGCAAATAGAATTACACCTAAGTATTGGCCATGAACCTATGCCTGATTCAAAAATGGAATGAGAAATTGATTGCACATAAAAGAGAACACATTTTAAGCATTCTTCTTCAAACTATAACCCACCTTGATGTAAGCATTAAGCACTGGTTTTATTGCCTCCTGTACTTCGACAACAAATTCTGGTAATGAGAAATAACTGGTCCATGTAACCAGATAAAAGAAAATATGTTAGCAACTAAAATAACAATAAAATACTAACACTAAGATAGAAACAAAAGTCTTAAGAACCTACGGATCCCGTTGACGTATTTCCTTGTAAGAAATTGCAGCATCTGTCTCTTGAAACATACTATCATTGATACTGAAAAATAAATTCATGGTGAATTAGAGCTTAAATTCGCATCATACATTGATACTATTTAGACTATAATCAGACAAGTATAGTAGCATGCATAACTATTACCAGTAACCAATCATTTGATATATCTAATTCCAAAGAACAAGAATGAGTGCAAAGAGAAACTTGATGACATACTCCTGTATTTTGTGAACAATGGGGCTATCACTGGTCTCATATCTTTCGCGCAAGTCCTCTACTATCTGTCAATTCCAATAAATATATAAAATACCATGCCAAAAAATGTGATTTGAAAGTTAAACATGTAACATTTTCTCCATGCACATTCATGAATTATCAAATAGGACACTAATGCTTAAGAATGCAAATGAGACAAGCTGCACAATATATCATAATATAACTAACCACCATTAGGAACACAATTGTTTTAATAGAACAAAGAACCTCAGGAGTCCAGAGTAGAGCATACCTCCTGGCCCTTTGTCTTCACTGGGTCACTATACTTAAGGAACCGCTTGGATACTGGATGGCCTTTCACCTTTATGAAAAAGCAAAGATAATTCAATGGAAAGCATTTCAGAAAATCCAATAACAGAAGGACTGCAACCAAGTTACCTTCTCCCTGAACTCATCAAATTTCTTACTCCACCAAGATTGTTTAGATGGCATAACAACAAGGTCTGTTCTTGTACTTGTTTCACCACTTGATGCAAAAGGAACTCGCTTTCTCTTTGTTGGAGTACTGCTTAACTCCTCTTTTACTATGTCATAACTTTTCTTGGTTATGTCAACTATCTTTGCATCCTTTAATTTTTGGAAGGCAGCAGAAATATTTGGAGAGGAAATAGTTGATTTAAATTTCCCAAACAATGAATCTGTAGCATTGCTAGATCCAGATTGCTGGGTTTGCTCTTCCTGGGATGATGTCTTATTTTCTCCATTTACATCAGCACCCTGTTTGGTTGAAGAATCAGTTGATCCAGAAGATTCCTGCTTTCCTATCCCAAAAGTTCCCTTCACCTGATTAAACAAAAGCAGTATCAATAACCTGTTAATTTCACTTTCAAGAGCAGAGTTTTAGATCATAAACAGACCTCCTCAGTTGCAGCTGAAATTTTCTCTTTAACATTGTAAGAAACCTGCAAAACGTACAATTAAATTCCAGGAAGCGTGTCAGCTTATTCAAAATAGATATATGGATACCAAGTTCCCCGGAACAAAGTTAATAACAATCGCAATTAGCTGCACAAACAAACAATGGAAGAATGACGTAAATAGAAATCTAAGGTATGCATCCTTTTACCTAACCAAAAAAAAAAAAACTATACCATGAAATTTGTATCAAGATCGGTGCAAGTCCACAATAGACTTTCTACACAATTACACATCCAATGACTTCATAGTCCATTTATGCATTGATGCAAAACTCAAAGTTGTTTATTTAGTATCAGAAGTGAGTTCTTTTCCCCCTTTTATCATAACTAATTTTCATTACTAACCAAGAGTAGAAACTGAGTATGACCTTTGATTATACCTTCTTTGCCGCAGCTTCAGCTTCCGTCCAAACCTCGTCCACTTGTTTGTACAGCTTCTCAGTTTTCTGCTTTGTTCTGTATCAGACATTTAACCATATGAGGCCTCCGTTAAAGAGTTGAGCCAGCCTTGACATACGATGGTATGTCACAGCCTATTAACAGTAATACAAAAAAATACTAAATCATGGTCACCAAATACAACACTTACCTTTCTTTTAGCTCTTCTTTTACCCCTTTAAGCTCATCTGCTTTTTCCTTCAGCTCCTTGACAGACTGTTGGAATTCTTGGTTTCTGCAACCATCAAAGACAATACACTAATAATGCAACGGTAACTGTTGGGAATAGTCCAAGTGTGAGTCAAAAGTCTCACATTGAATAAAATAGACAAAGTTAAACACTATATAAAAATAAATGACTACAACCCTCATGATGAAATATATATAAACCCAACAGTAACACCCATAAAAGAAAATAAAACCTCAGAAAAAATCAACAGAACAAAACATACAAGGACTATATCAAGGTCAAGCCTATGTTTTCATTTAGTTTCAGGAAAGTGACTTGCATATAACCGCTATTGTCCAAACAAACATTACAAAGGAATTAAATGCACCAAATTAGAACCAGATTAGAAAATACATGCACAAGGATAATAAATAATGCCACTAGCTACTACTTACAATTGTAACCCAAGCAGTTCAAAGTACAAAACATATCTCAAGAACAATTTTTATTTCTCTAATCTCTTATAAAGCAGGTGTATCTGTGTGTGTGCATGTATATTTTTTTAACACACTGCAAGTATATAAATGGTAGTGAACTCCCATACAACATATTTGTTTTAATTCCTTCTTTCTATGTCACATGCTACAGTTTTGCCAGATAGCCTGGAGAAATTTCTGGGAGTAGGTGCGAATTTATTTGGACTTCAGCATCTTCTATGATTTATTAATACAAATTAAGAGCATTGCTTTGGTAAATCATGTTAAAATTGAGATTTAAAATACTTTAACGTATTAATAAGCTCATTGAATTCACTAACCTAGCTCGTTGGACTCGAACATAGCAGTTATAAGTGTCACGGTGCAATTCAATTCAGATAGGACAGATAGAGAGAGGAATACCTAACAGCTTCGCCTTTAATCTTGTTCGAGAAGTCATTGAAGACGCTGTATCTACGTCTATCTTCCCAGCCCAGAAGTAACCTTCTATTCCTATTCCAACCCTATACAAGCAACAAATCAACAGCAATGATAAATAAAGAAATAATCAAACAATTTACAGAGAGATAAATTTTGGAAATGAAAGGAACCTGGTGGCGGTGGTGAGGCGAAGGAAGAAGAAGTGATTGTTTGGAGAGGAAGAAATCGCGAATCAGCTTTCGCGTGGCCATTGGAGTGAGGTATGGGAAAAGTTGCGTTTCTTTCTAGAATTTTTCTTTTTCTTTGGTTTTGGTATTTATCTGTAATGGGTGAGGAAGAAGAAATGATGGTGCAGATTGGAATAGGTATGAACAAAGGAACCAGCTACATTCAAATACAATTACAACAAAACATTGAGTTTTCACACTTGAGAAAGGATTCAATATTCTTCTTCGTACGCCCATGCACAAGCCAATGAACACAGCTCTCCGCATCTTCTTATTGGGCTTAGGGTTCCCGTTTTTGGGCCTGCTAGTTTGTTTTTCTTTTGCACATCAGTTTAATATTTCAAACTTTTTTATATAATAAAATTTAAGCTTAATTAAATTTTAAATTCCTCACAAACTTTAATTTTTCAATTTATTATTTATTAAATAGTTTTGTTCAATTGAAACTTCAAAATTTACATACTTTTCTATTGAATCATTATCATATATTTTTTTAGTTAATCGAAAAAGTGTTTTTTTTATATATATTAATATCCTTGTTAATGTAAGATATAAGTTATATTAGTTTATCATAATATATTTATTTATTTAATTTTTTTTGTTGATTTTATTATTTCATCCGTTTTGAATCATTATCGGCTATAATAATATATAAGGAATATATATATATATATATAAAAGAAATATTTGAAATCTCATATTATATTAATTAAATTAATTAAATATAAAACTTATTTTACAAACTCATTTTGTAAAATTAAAATTAAATTTAAATTTCACTTCTTAATCTACTTTTACGGTGAAAAATACGATTGATAACTCAAATAATTTTGAAAAATTTAAATTTTAGGACTGTCTTTTTTATATTGTTAAACAAAGGTTGTAGTTAAAAGTTATTACAAAATATTTTTCTATTCATATTGGTTTTATTACATATTATAATAATCATAAATGATTAGACATTCTAATCAATCAAATAACTTATAAATATACTTTTAATAGAAAAAGAGAAAACTTCAAATGAGAAAAAACATAATATAGCGTATGTAATTTTTGTATTAAAAAATAATATAGAAAATGATAATAAAGAAAAAAATTCATCTGACAACATAAATTTGTGATACTTAATAAATTGTATTTAGAACATTAAGACTCTATTAAACCATGTGTGTAGAATCAGTTATGTGGACATAGGTCTACTATGGAGTGAATTTTCAATTTAAATTAGATTAAGAATAAATTGGTGTTTGGTTAAACCCGCGCCAACGAAGCAACACAAATTGAATTGAGACATGAATTGAAGTGGTGCTGAGTGAGTGCATGGAAGACACTGAGATTGAGAGCGAACCCTTGTCCCGCATGGAGCCTCCCAAAATCCAGCGCCTGAGTGACTCCGTCGTCAACCGAATCGCCGCCGGCGAGGTCATTCAGCGTCCTGTCAACGCCGTCAAGGAGCTCCTCGAGAACAGCCTCGACGCCTGCGCCTCCTCCGTCAATCTCCTCATCAAGGATGGCGGCCTCAAGCTCATTCAAGTCTCCGACGACGGCCACGGAATCCGAGTCAGTCACTCTCAATTCAATCTTCCGTTTTGTTTTCCATTCATTCGTCGTGTCATTTCACACTGTGCTCGCGTTTTGATTCCGCTTATTTGCAGTTTGAGGACTTGCCGATTCTGTGCGAGCGCCACACGACGTCCAAGCTCTCCGCGTTTGAGGACTTGCAGCGCATCAAGTCGATGGGATTCCGCGGCGAGGCTCTCGCCAGCATGACCTATGTCGGTCACGTCACCGTCACCACCATTACCAAAGACCAGTTGCACGGTTACAGGTACTCAATGTTTTTATCCATTTCACTACTTTTATAGTGTGTTTTTGGGTGTATATTCTTTTATCAGCGTTTCAGGCCAAAAATATAAGAAACAAAAATGAAATAAACTTTTCCATTAAAATCTTCTTTCAGAGAAGCTAATTTTAGCTTACTTAGAAATTCATTTTATTTTTATTTTTTATTTTTTTATTGCTTTCCTAGAAGTATTTTCCGAGAAGTTTATCTGAACAGATACATGTATAATTAATGAAGATTCGGATTAGATAAATACTTCCGGCAGAAGAAAATTGAAGCAAATTTAGATCATGTACATTTTTATTTATCTATTTCTTAAAAATGCTTAACAAAAAGTTGTCCAAGAAAACCTTTATAAGAAGCTTGTTTCTTACATATAGTATATTAGATTTACGCTTCTGTGGTTCAGGGTGTCATACAGAGATGGTGTCATGGAGCACGAACCCAGGCCATGTGCTGCTGTTAAAGGAACACAGATAATGGTTGGTAAACTAATGCTTTCTTCATGGCTTCTCCTTTTGTTTCATTGTGATTTGTTTTCACGTAAGTATTTATGTACTAAACTAATGACATTGTCATTAATATGTGATATTATTAATGGTCTATTTATGCGTCAACAATTGCATATTTTTAGGTTTAATTACAAATTTTGTCTCCGCATTATTAGGACTTCACGAATTTGATCACTCCATCATTTTTGTCCGCGAATTTTATCTTACTATTTTAATTGAAAAAATTTTGGTTTACCTATTGATGTTAACGTGATGTCTAATATTACAGAGCACATCTGTGCTGACATGACACTTTTTCTTAGTTAAAATAGCGGGACCCAAATGTGTGAAAGAATAGCAGTAACATGCCAAAATTGCCAAAGTTGATTAGGATGTTGCTTTCTGATTACCTGAAAGTAAATCTATTGATAGGTTGAGAATCTGTTCTATAACATGGCTGCAAGGAGGAAGACACTGCAGAATTCTTCTGATGATTATTCAAAGATTGTAGACTTGGTAAGCCGGTTTGCTATTCATCATGTGAAAGTCGGTTTCTCTTGCAGAAAGGTTGGTCTCTTGAGCTACAAAACATATGCTACAGTAATCTTATTAGCTAGCTGCATTGTAAGTTACGTATGTTATTTTTTCACTGTCTGTTTGGGACTCTTACTGCAATCAGCATGGAGCTGTTAGAGCTGATGTTCACACTGTTGCCACGTCTTCAAGGCTCGATGCCATCAAATCTGTTTATGGGGTCTCAGTTGTTCGCAATCTAATTGAAATTGAAGCTTCAGATGATGATCCGTCTTCTTCGGTTTTTGAGATGCATGGCTACATGTCCAATGCGAATTATGCTGCAAAGAAAATCACAATGGTGCTTTTCATTAACGGTATACATGAGTTGTACAAACATTAACTGCGGTGCTTTTAAAAGTTTGAAGGTGTTTTTCCATTAGATGAATGTTACTGTATTTAGAAAATAATATACACTGGTGCATGAAAGGCTCTTCACTGAGCAAAGGTATTTGGAAGGGTTATTTAATACATCCTTATTCTTGCAAATGTAAAGAGGATTTTCCGGGAAAATGTAAAAAAGTGTTCGGTCTTTGATTTTTGCTTTTGCATCTGCTTCAACATCCTCATACTAATTCTTGGTTGGGTGCATATTGAAAGACCAAATATGGAGTTTCGTATTCATCTTTAGCAAGTTTTGTGTGGCATATTATTTTTTTTAGAGTCTAATGGTATTATCAGAATTTTGATATGAAGAAAAGGCAAAGAAAAACTTAAACAAAAACATAACTGAATATTATTTCACTTAATCAGAAAGAGAACACAAGCAGAGCATGTATAGGTTCCAAAGTATCTGAAGAGGTTACACAAACATAACAGAAAACAGAAAAATTAACATCCGGTTAAATAACTAAATGTTTTACATGAACATCTCTAATAGTATATATACTTCTAGTGTAAATTATTTTTACACTGTCGATTAATTAAAAAATCATCTTTGGTGTGACTATTATGGTGTTTATTATCAAAGTCAACAAACTAACCATATATAGTTGTTTGTAATTAGATGACTGTAAATAAACATGGCACTGTCAGTGCATATTTTCACCCCTCTTTTGTTAAGTGTTTATCTTTATATACTTCAAATTTCTCATTATCTAACATGAGATAACTGTTTATAGATTCTCAAGAAAATCTTGTCTATGTTTCTTCAGATAGACTGGTTGAGTGCTCTGCATTGAAGAGAGCTATTGAAATTGTTTATGCAGCGACATTACCAAAAGCTTCTAAGCCCTTCATATATATCTCAATTGTTTTACCACCAGAAAATGTTGATGTCAATGTACATCCTACAAAGAGAGAGGTAAAAATCAAGTTATGAATATGCATGTTAGTGATTCTTTATTATTACTATTGCTAAGTCATTGACTCAAGGTTCTGTTTTACTACTGGCAAAACATTTAGTTCTTAAGCTAGGAAATAGGTGGGTTAAAGTGCCTTAGGTTATATACAGTTTTTTGGCTATTTGGCTGTGGTAAATATTGACTATGAAGTTATAATTTAGGGTTAGGTGGTTCTGAACAAAATTGATGAAAGAATCAATTAAGTTTCTGATGTGTTGTTTATTCATGATATTTGCTAAGGAAATTGAATTTTGATGGTGCCATGAACCAACTAGCTCAAAAGCTTAAGTTGTTTGTGGAAGATATACCAATATTTTCGCATCTAACATGCCATCGTGCACAAGAGTCCTTTGAGCTTGAAACATGGAATATGCATACATTGTGCTGAAATTCTTTGTTTAGAAGAATGAGGATGGCATGAATCGAATTTCTAACCACATGGTCACAGAGACTTTGATATCGTGTCTTGGACTAACTTTCCATCACCAAAATCAAACATATAGTTAAACATTCATGATGAGTTGTATGTTTAATATCCCCTCACATAAATAAGAGCACTTTGAGCTTGAAATGTAGAAAACATGCAGTCTGCCTTTACCTTGTGTGGAAATCCAAGTTTATATTTAGATGAATGACAATGGCAGGGTTTGAACTTGCACATCGTGGATGGAGACACTTTAGCAAAAGGATCACTAGTGGTAGTCGATGAATAAACTAGAAAACAATTTTGGTTATAAAGTTGTGTGGGCTGGATGAAACTTCTATCCCCAGTAAATGATACCATCATGATACCCTATTTCTTCATTCTCTAATGTTGAAAATAGTGCATTTGTTTGCATACAGGTGAGCCTTTTAAATCAGGAAGTCATCATTGAGAAGATACAGTCAGTGGTTGAATCAACACTGAGGAGTTCCAATGAGGCACGAACTTTTCAAGAACAAGTATGTTTGCAACTTAATGCTCAATGTTTAATGTTTTTAGCGCATACTTTAAGTATTTGCTAGTATTGGAAATGGACTTTTACAATTTTCAACACCTTATTTTAGCAAATGGTTTGTGAATTTGTTGAGGGATGCTTGGAGTGGATTTTTCTATCACAATAGCTGGTAGTGTCAAACTGTGCCACACTAGTACAGGTGTGTGGTAGAGTGGAAACATCTGCTCCCAAAAGCCCAATGCCTATGTGTTCATATTTTATTAGCATTGGTACTTGTGGGTGGGATTGTATTGTGGCCTTATCTTCTACTACATTGAGACACGAATCTGCTGGCAGATGGTTAGATCCATGGGCTTCTTTTGGATGTAAATCACTAGATTCTTAGATAGGATGATAGGATACCTGCCATTTATCTGGCTGTGGTCAATGTTTCATCACTCTGTCTCATCTGCAGAATCTTTGTCCTATCCTTGAAATCCAGGCATCTAATGCTAAATGTGTTACTTAATCTTTTATTTTATTTCTTTTTCATGACGTAAACTGATTCAGAAATTAAAATATACTACTGGTCTAAAATAAAAAGGAGTTACTGTACCTTTTATTGTACATTTGAATCACCCCACCATCTTATTATCATGATTGCCATCACTATCCTCTCTTTGGTAATTATACCTTTCTGACTAGGTGGATTGGAATGTTAGTCTTGTTTTTTTTTTTTTTTTTTTTTTTTTTAATTTTATAATTGATAAGCTAAGATGCACTACAAATGCTTCTTAAACTGAATATCAAAAGTTTGCATATTAATTTTTAGATTATTAGGACCAAGTTTTGTACATGTCTAATTTGTTGATAATTCTCTTCCTTTTTCTTTCTATTTCCACTCCTAACAAATTCAACTTGCGATCAAAGTGATATCATAACCTGATGGTTTCAACAAAGTTACTGAAATCCTTTACAAAATGTGTCTTTCGGTGTTTCCTCCTTCAGTTTAGTTGTCTAACTGATTATCCAAAATCTGATTCCTTTGATTTTTCAGTTTTGCTCCATCTGTAGTCTGGGTGTAAATCATTTTTCACGATTTCAAAATCCTTGAAATTTTGAGAATCTGAGATCCTAGATTGAGAAACCTGTTTTTGTCTTACAATCTTTTGAGCATAGTTGGAATCTTACAGTTCCAAAACTGGGAATTCTGTCATTGTCGTTTGGCTCTGTCATTCTGAATTCACCTCTTTCTTTAAAACAAGAGAAATGAAGGGAAAATCTAGAATTTTTTAAGTTAATTACAACATTCTTAACCATTTTCCCTTGACTTGATCTGGAAGAGAAAATATAGAATTCTTGAAGTTAATTACAACATTCTTATCCATTTTCCCTTGCCTTGATGCTGAAGACCATTATTAAGAATACACCAAGTTTGTAGGAGATCTTCAACAATCCAAGCTAGGTTGATAAGTTGTGGCTAACATTAGTGGGAAAAACCGAAGTTCCACATCAACTAGAGATAGTGTCAAACTACAATTTGGATGTTGGGGCAATCTTCATCTTCCCATCCACTTTTCTCATGGTTGAGTTAGCTATATACCACTTTCTAAGATGGTCTCAAAGCCTATCCTATATCCATTAAAAGGGGTATTTAATGTTGTACACGTACCAAGCTCAATAGTGGTGGATGAGCTGGTATATTGGGAAAAACTCGAGCCCCATATCTTCTAGAGATAGTTACAATATGTAAAAGTGGGGGCAATTTGGACCTTATAAGGTACAGTTCAGTTAGACCTAAACCACATTCTATGACAGTATCATACATGTTATATATGTACCAAATCTAATTGTACTGCAACGTGAGGGGATGTATTAGGGAAAAGCCAAATCCCATATCAACTAGAGATAGTGCCAAGACACAATATAAAGAAGCTGGTTTTTTAGTGTAGTTAGACCTAAAACACTTTGTAAGAAACATGAAAGAAATAAAGATGGACAAGAAGGGGGGGTGGCTTTTGTGTAATTAAACTTTGAAAACTTTTTCATAAATGGATGACTTTAATATGCGTACATACATAGGACTCGTTTGAAGCTAAAGGGTTAGGAAAGGAAATAGAAGAAAAAATAATAGATTTTATATCAATTCACTCATAAATTGAGCTATGTCTAATTCCTTCAACCATGAAGTATTTCCACTTACCAAATATTGGTTACAACAAACATTCTTTTTGTTTTTTATTTATTTATTTAAAGCAATGATAACTTTATCGCCCAAGTATTATTTTTTTACTAGGTCTTTCTAAATTTTCCAATGCAAAATAAGTTGTTAGTTAAAAGAGAATTTCGAACGAATGTATGATAGTTGGAGCACAACAACATGAACAATTCCGAATCAAAGAGTATAAAACTTGTAGAGCGTGTAGGAATCCAAGAGAGCCTAAAGGTGGAGATTGGTTCAACACCTTTCAACTAATTAGCTTCTTGTAACTCGTCTTCAAACTTAGAGACTTCTATATATAGCTGTGGATATGCCCATTGATTGGGAGAGCTTCTTTTCCATTCTTCCCATTTTTATTCTTCATTAAATGCATGACACATCTTGACGTCAATCTTTGGTGCTTCTTGATTGTGAAGATAGAGAAAACAAATTACAAGTCTTCTATAAAACTTAGCACATTTGACAAGTCTTGATTTCTTTATACTGAGGAGTTTCGTTAATATATTACAGTTTAACAATTGTTATCATTAAAACTTTTATAGGTAAAACACTTTGTACGTCTTTGATTCCAACAGAACTCAAGTCAGCTTTATGCATTTAAAAAATGGTTTTTGATGTTCTTGGATCTCCATAACTTAATTTTGAAATTTTTAGGCTTTTTTAATATAGTTAAACCTTTCGTATGGTCATGTCCACCACTATCACTTTATTTTAACTAATAATCAAGTTGATTCTTTCTTTAAATGAAACCAAACTTTACTAAAGTTCTACTTAATTATATGCTCCAACAAGTTCTTGAATTAATATTCATGTATCAAGTTATCCCCAACCTGTATCTCATGAACATATCCTGTATCAACATTAAATACTAGAACATCTCTTTATTTTTAATAATTAACCGTTTATGCAAACATGAATCCATATTCTGGTCTGAATCATAAATTTTGTCATACTAATACAAAGACTTTCTTCATACTTTTCTACTATGGCAGACTACTGTGCAATCTCCACTGCCTCGTATTAATATAAGTAAAGAGGTTGACCTCAGCCCTATGCCAACAGGTTTGATGCATTTTCTTGTCTCCTATGCTGCATACCTTTTGTTTTTGGCTTATCATAACTTTTATGATGATAGGTTCAAGATCATTGAAAGTGCCTGTAAATAAGATGGTTAGAACAGATTCATTAGATCCTGCTGGAAGATTACATGCCTACACACAAATTACGTCTGATAGAAATCTTGGAATGAGTGCTAGTTTGAATGCTGTGAGGTGGTTCCCATATATTTCATTTACCTTTGTATATCTAACTGAGCTAAAACTCATATATTAGTGGGTTTTAATAAGCAGTAAATTCTTCCTTATCTCAGTATATTTTGTTTGAGTTTTTTTTTTTCAATCTTGTTTTTGTTACTTTATGTATTTCTCGTGTTTTCTTTAGCATATCTATCTCTTAATATTGTTCCACTATCTTACTTTCACTGTCAAGTGTAAATTGTTCTACTATCTTATTTTCATTGTCAAGTGTAAATTGTCTGAATTTGTCTCAAAGTTGCGGCGAAGGTCCGACAACAATCTGATTGACAGCAAATAGGATGCTAGAACGGAAAGAACCACATGTTGGGTGCACATAAGACAATACCAATATTTAAAGGAAATGGGTGCACTTCAGGCAACCCTAGAAAGAACCATGACTAAGACGGTAAAAATGAAATGCGGAAGCAGGGTTCCCAAGATCGGAAGCTCTAATACCAACCTGAAAGAATTAATATGATAGAAAGAAGATTTTATTCAATAGATCCATTTGAAACAGAACTTAAACCCTAAAGTAACAATTACATGAGATCTTTCGAACCTTCTAACAACTTCTAGTAATACATTTAATATCCTATCAACAACTTTCAGCATTGCATTTAATATATATATATATATATATATATATATATATATATATATATATATATATATATATATTGCTAATTTGCTTTGTCTCTTGCCAGGTCTTCCATTAGACAAAGAAGGAACCCGAAAGATTCTTTAGAACTGACAAGTGTTCAAGAACTTCTGGATGAGATAAATAGCAACTGTGACCCTGGTATGATTCTAGACTACTGATAATGAAGACTCTGTCATGGAATGTACAGATGCAGGTTGATTTTGTAAATGTTTCCTACTGACCTTTATCCTGTAGGCATGATGGACATTGTAAGGCATTGCACATATGTTGGAATGGCAGATGATGTTTTCGCTTTGCTTCAACATAATACCTGTCTCTATCTTGCAAATGTTGTGAAGTTGAGGTAGATATCATGTTTTTGTTAGTTTAAACTATGAAATATTTACCACCAAGCTCTATAACAAATCATAACGTGGTATCTGAATGAGGTTACCAACATTGCATTTAGATTTGACAATAATGTGCTTTATAGGCAGTAAATTAAAATGGTTAGAGGGAGGAAGAGATGGTCAGTAAATTTGTCATGTAAGTTGTAAATCTGTGTATGAACTGCTTTTACCAATCCAGTTTAGAGGTTTCTCTTCAGGGAGGATTTGCAATGTCCTTGAAAAATAAAACCTCTTATCTGTGATTCTTAAGGCAGGTTCATAGTACTTGAGATTAACCAGTTTGAAATTTCACACATTTCTTATGCACTCATATCAGTGTACATTCTTGAATCGTCTGTCTTACTGAATTCTTTAAGGAAAAGTGCATCCAGGCACTCTAAACTTTGGAAAACATGCAAAGATACCATGAACTTTAGAAGCTATCAGTTGGCGAAAAGGTCACACCAATAGACTCCATCTGTGCTCCATTAATTCACTGATGGAGAAATGACATGACCAAATCAAGACCTTAGTTTAATCTGCATGGCTTGGAAATAGAATTTTTTCCTTAAACAATTTCCTAATTCTTTACTCTCTAGAAGTTAAAACACAACAAATAAAAGGATATATTTGGATTTTAAGATTGACCCACTGATCTCTTGAATTCAGGAAAAGAATAACTTCAGATTCACCTTGGAGTGTTCTCTACTCGGGAAACCCCTCTTTCTAGGAAGTACCTACTTATGTCCCTTGCTGCTTATAAAAGTGAACTCCCTGGTATTGTCACCAATGTATTCCTTGTATGTTTGGGTTGCGAGAGAGATTAGGGTTTCACACTTGGCCTTAAAATGCAGAGGAATCTAGGCTCCTATTGAATGTCTAAAGTTTCACAAATTGTAAACGTAAAGAAAATATATTCCCTAAATTTTATGGGCAAAAATCAGATATATTTGCACCCTCAAATTCTTGTTAACTTACATCACATGCTATCATATCCTCTTCCTGGTTTTGGTTTCATTCATTTTCATCCTGGTTTAATTTCTTACAGTCTTCTTTAGTCTTACGAATCTTTATTTATTGCAATTAACTAGGTGGCACTGCAAACACCTATATGACATCATTTTTTTTACTAGTGATTGCCCCCTAATTTGGAGGGGAGACGACCACTCTTTTGGCTGTTCTTTTTTCACTCATTATCATTATTATTGTTAAACTCTGGAATTGAGATCAAACTGTGTGTTTCTAAGATAGTAGGAGTGCTTTATTTATATTGAAACAACTCCTTATTTCTATAATTATTAGGACTCCTCCTCAAGCTGTACCATATAGGTCATATGTGTCTACCCTACTGCAAATATAATCTATCCTTGGTTCTCTTAAAGATTTGGTGTATATGTCATGCAATTGTTGAATTAACAAATCTAGTGGTGATGGAACTGTGTTTTTGTGAGACAACGTTAGAGCTTTATTTATATTGAGAAAAAGAAATCAATGCAATAAATAGAGGACATTTGGTATCCTAGAATAACAAAGACATGATATGAGAATAAATAAAAACGTTTATAATAATAGGCATATAATCTAGATATTTTTTATTATGTAGGATCAAATCCTTATCTTTATAATTATTATTAGAGATCCCACATCGACTAGAGATATAATTGAACTGTTGTAGTATATATGTGGGTGAAAACCTTCCCTTAGAAGTAAATTTTGTGATATTTAGTTATACTTAAGTCCACTTTCTAATATGGTATTAGAGTCTATTATATTGTGCCATTGGCAATCCAATCACCACAAATATCTAGTTCCATGCTCGAGAAGTCCAATCCTCGACGTGAATGAGTTTGTTGGAAATTTCATATCCACTACAGATACTGTCGAGTTATTGTGAGGTTAAATTAGGCTTAAAATTCACATTCTAATAAAACAAATTAAATAAATGTATATGGGTATGCCTTATGAATGGAAGTCTGAGGAGTTATACTTCTGTTACTATAGTATTCACTTAATATAGTATGGAAAAGGTTAGCGACTAATTTACATGATTTTAAAAGTGAGGATTCGGTCAATTCTGTGATTCATTATTCTTTCACATACCCTGTTCACTACATGGTATAAACCATCCTTGCCATAATGTTTACTAGTCAAAAATAAAATTCCAATGATCACATAACGGTACATATCTATGTCATGAACCAAGTCATGTAGTCTACTCAATCCATGAAAACGTTAACAAATCAACATGTAATATAGATAGGAATAAGGAGAAAAGCACCAACTAAAAGCAGCATCGGAATGTGTGCCGAGTCTTCTATTTAAATGATTTAGGGGCAATGACATACCCTACTACAGGTATTTTCCTATGGAACAGCAGGAACCAAATCGGATTTTTCACAATATCCTACTTAGTTTTTCATGCAATAATAACACAAGTCAGGGAACAGATTAAAAGAAAGAACGCTACAATCTCAAAATCATTTTTACTTTCTTTTTCAGCAAAATCATTTGTAATTGATACTAGCCTAACTAAAACACACCGCTTTCATTCAATTAAGGCTGCCATGTGAAGAACCGTGAGGGCAGTCCAAATTCCATGGGGGTTTTGGTTGAGAAAGCTGTTCCATTCACAGACAATGTTTCATTGTTTTAAACTTCCTTCTGAGCATGTTATGCTTTCCACCTCCAAACTTAGCCTACCCTTCAGTATATATTAGGCCTTAGCCTTTTTGTGTCGTTCAGGAGTTTCTTTCCTCCTTTCTGCTGTTGTGAGCACGGTTGAGAGGGAAGAATGGGTCTTCCACCTTCAATCTCTCATCTCAAAGTCCTAGCATCAATTGAGTGCGTTGCTGAAGCTCTATCACCATCTCCCTTATGATTGGATGCATGAAAGAATGTGAGGGTAAGGGAAAATAAGATGTCATGGGTCTTAAAACACAATCCCATACTTTTGCCAAGATACCCATCCATTTATCCTTTTTATATAAAAAATCATATGCACAAGGGCTTAGTATTGCCTTTTAATTTGAATTAGTTGTTAATTCAATTTAGTTTTATTAGTAAATATGAACATAAAACATATTCTTGTGTTGATCAAACAAGTAGGAGGAGAATTAATAATTCAAAGCAATAGAAATTATTAAGTTAACTTTTTAGGCCCTAAGCATTCTTTTATGATGGAGCATGTTAGAAATAAAAAATTGTTTTGGCCCTCCGCCTAACTGCTCTGTAGAAGTGGTCATTGACACTATATCCTTAATTTATTGCAGCAAAGAACTCATGTATCAGCAAGTTCTCAGCCGTTTTGGCCATTTCAATGCCATTCAACTGAATGAACAAGTTCCTTTGAAAGACTTGATTATATTGGCACTGAAGGAAGAGGATGTAGATTCGAATTCTAATGATGATGACACATTAAAAGACAAGATTGCAGAAGTAGTCTCCTTCTGGCCTTTCATGACAGATTGTTTTACTTGAATATTTTGTATCTTCAAGAATGGTAGCTTTTATTTACTCTCGGTTAGGGTTATTGAAGCATAGTAGGTTCTTTTCTTACTCAGCATTTTATTTTACTTGTACAACACCAGTTCAATAGGTTTAGGATGACTGCTTTAACAAACTGCGATTGTTAGGGTCTGTCAATTGTTAGAATCCATTGCAAAAGCCCTCACTTCAAAAAGTATGTCTTCATAGGATTTCATTGGCTCTACTAGATTTTGAATTAGAGTAGGTAGGGGACTAAATGATGCAATTTTTATCTTCAAATTTTGGCATTTATTTAGTTTGATGCACAACCTATGCAAAATTCCTTGATATTCCGATAGAGAGAATCCCATTTAGCATTAAACACCCTGCTTTCAATATCGTAACATGTGGCAAGACCTACTTCAAAGAAAAAAATGTTATTTCAATCATTCTATATCTCTTTAGCAGAGGAATAGAGCATATAGTTTCTATTTATCTTAAGAATCACGGAATGCCACATCCAAATCATTAGGAATAAATTTTCACTATCCCAAAATTAGAGTCATCTGAGTCCAGTCGTCCACCACCGATGTGGTCTAATCTTGTTTTTCCCTTCATAATCCTCCAAATGTACCGGCTCCACTACAACTAATTCTGGCCAACATATTGGTAGGGACCACCACATTTGAAAGATCATTAGGTAGGACCCAAAGGGATGAATTTCACCTCAGACAATTGGTCTTGTGTGCCAAAAGGTCGCTAGTTTAGGCCTTATCAGAGCTATGCACACGCCAAACGCTTTGATACTAGTGGTGATGCGTGACTAGATGTGGCGACTCCAATGGTGATGCGATTGCCAATGTTGTGATCACTGGTGTGGGGCACACCTTTCTGGTCCACCACTGATCTTGGGGCAGTGGTAGCAGCTGTTTACATGGAAACGGAAACAAAACAACCAAGATTGAGAGTTTTAATACAAACTTGAAATAAGGAAGTCAAGAATTATTTTATTGATAACAATCACAAAAATTACATTTTCATCACCTTTATTTGTAACAATCAAACTCTATGAAGGAAATAAAAATATATTGAAATGAATAGGAAGATTTTAACGATATTCTTTCAATTAATGAGCATATTTTATCCTAATAATCCTTTACTTACGACAATATGCACATATTCACATGATAGTTTCCTTTTGGATTTCACATTTTTATATTTACATATATTTGTTTTACTATTTCCCAGATGAACACAGAACTGCTGAAACAAAAGGCTGAAATGCTGGAGGAATATTTTGGCATTCATATTGATGAACTTGGAAATATCTCTAGACTTCCTGTGATTCTTGATCAATACACTCCGGACATGGATCGGGTCCCAGAGTTTGCACTTTGTTTGGGCAATGATGTTAGTTATAGATCCCTATGTTCTTTCTCTCTTCACCTATTTGTAAAAATTTCTGTTTTTTTTTCGGCATATATCTGGCTCGTTGGTAATATTATGGGTTATATTTTTGTTGCCTGAATTCAGTTTACGTACTATGATATGGTCATAACATTTGTTCACTTTGTGTTTCTTGTTTACAGTTTGAGTTAGTACCATCTTGTTTATTCAGCTTTTATTCCATTGAATTCATTGCGACTAATAATCAAAGACATGCTTATTAATAAATGCTTCATAATGTTTTCTGATCACATCGTTTTTTTCCTTACCGTTGAAAGATTGTGATTCATTTTTATGATAGGTTGACTGGGAAGATGAAAAGAGTTGCATTCAAACGATTTCGGCTGCTTTGGGAAACTTCTATGCTATGCATCCACCAATGTTGCCCAATCCATCTGGTGAAGGTTTTCTTTTGTACAAGAAGAGAAAAATGACGGATGACTATGTTGAAGAGAATACCCATGATAATATTGGTATGGACTTATGCTTGTTACTTTGTGTATCACTCATACCCACACATGTGTGGATATATCCTCACTTAACACTACAGTACACTTATAATATAAAGGAAAGTAAAAATCTGCCCAAAGGGGTTTTGTGTGTGACTGAATGAAGTTTTGAAATTATTGTTATTAAGGTAGGGAAGAAGTTTTGCATAATGACTTTTGAATTCATTTAAGCTCAAATGTTTCGTCTTGTATAATTTTTAGGATGTGGATTTTAACCTTAATTCAGTCTCACAAAACCAACTTGTAAGGTGAGAGTTGCATCCATTTATATATTGCATTTTGATTTTATTTCCAATTGATGTGAGATCTCCAACATAACCCACACCACGTTAGGATTGGATATCTCAAATGTAAGACTAGATATTTATAGGTGATTTGATAGCATGTGGCATGAAAAACCCAATAGGTCCAAGAAACTTTGTTCGGATAGATATTTAAGCCTCTCTCGGTCCCACAAAGGTGGCTTGTAAGGTAAGGTTCACAAGCTTATATATTGTAGTTTGGTCTTATCTCTAGTTGATATGAGATCTCCAACAATAATGATACTTTCAAATCTTCCAATTACGGTTGCCTTTAACCAAAAAAAAACAATGCTTACTAGTAGAGTTCCACTATAACGGAATGAGGTACAAATATGAGGGCATCAATCAGTTTCTTACCATGGTTATTAAACCTCACACACCCCTTTCTTTGGGTAACCATGATTTAGACATCCATGCCTCCTGTGTCGGTGAATTGGGTAGCTGTGCTCCTTTCTATCTGTTTTTTTGTTATTGGGGATTTATTGTCATTTCTTCTGTCGTAATGAAATTCTTACTTTATTACAAAAAAGTTTCCTTTTTGACCTGTACTCCATTGTTGCATCACTGAATGCCCCAAACCATGTCACACACAGGCCTAAGTGAATTTTACAAATGTATAGCATCTTTCATGGAAACTAACAGAAAATTGTCTTTGGAATTCATATGTAATGAATGTGCAAACCAAGTTATGTTGTTGCCAATGTAATTTAATTGTTTTGTAATTTAATTGTTTCATACTTTCCTTTAGACTAATTATGTTTATTAAATTTCTTGGAGGTTTGAATAAGGGTGTGTTAGGTCTTGGGTGCATAATAAACCTTTACTGGTTTATTGTAAGAAAAAATAAAGGGTAAACAGTTTGTTATACCTGTTATTGTTAGGTGCAGGTTTTTATGTTTCTGTTGTAGTTAAGGAAATATATTTCCTTTTTATGGAGTGCTCTGGTTTCACTAGGGGTAGGTTAGGAAATTTTGACTGTAAACTGGGTATTCCAGTTTAGAAAAGTAAGAATTTGGGGGTAAACTTGTTTACCATGTTTTTATGTAATTCTTGATACTTGGAGAAACAAAGAGGCGATGCAGTGATATGTTTTTTGGAAAGGGAGAGATTGTTTTCCTAGCTGCAATATGGGCAATATCAGACAGTTCTAACAGTGTAGTAGATTTGAATTCTTTTTCCTTTTATCATTGGTCCTGAGCTTACATTTTCCACAATTTTTCTTTCTCCATGTGAAATCTGATGAGAATAGATGATAATCACTAGTTAAAGAACTTAATAAACTTCTCCCTATTGTTTTAATCATTGTTGACTTAACTATTATATATCAAATTCAGTGGGAAAATTGGCAACATAATGGCTTAGGCACACAATGTTAGTTGGGAACCTTGATTGTTTATAATAGAAGCAATTCCAATCCTGGTCCATTAGCAGTTTCAAGTGTTTAGTTTGTGGTTTTCGTATTGGCAAGGACTTCAATGATTGAACAAGGGAATGCCCAAAAAAAAGGAGAGAATATCTGGGGGTTTTAGGAGTAAGACTGGATAATATGTTAGTGCTAAAGATTTCACTGTTTTATGAGGTAGCCCCACACCCTTTTGGGTGTTAGACTACATAATATTTTATCATATCTTAAATTATCCTTTAGGATTAGATTCTCTATCTCATCTTTATCTTTTAGTGTAGTTATCATTTTTCTTATCATGTTTGTTTTTCTAATTAGTATAAATAATACCGTAAGTTTAATTTGTTTAATATCTATCTATCATCTATCTATTTATCTATTTATCTATTTCTATCTATCTATATACATCAATGTTATGTAAACCATTTCTTAGTTTTAACACAGGGGTACTGATTACTGAGGCTGCCCTACCTCACGAGTTTTGCACGGGAAACTTGTGTATTTGTAGAAATCTCTCACCTGCTGAGCTAAAAATTGTCCAATCCCTTTTACAACAATAGACTATATCATTCCTCACTCACTGCTGGGTTAGAATTTAAGAAGCACGTACGATGATACTTTAGGCTGATTATTTTGGATTAGAGCCGGCTATGCTTTATACTTCTAGTTATTGCCTATACTTTTCTTAAGTGCAGTATGCTATTTAATGTTCAACTTAAATCTACTGAAATCTCATTCGGATCATTTCTACTAAAAATTATACTTGATTCCATTTTTTACCATGTTATTGTTTCTACTAGAAAGATGAGGGGGTGGAGCTGGTTCTTGATTGGGAAGGGAAAAACAGGAAATTCTTATTGAGAAAATAAATCATCGTGGTGGTGCTTTATAATAAACTTGACTGAGTTAGTTGTCTTCAGGGAGTGACGTGATTGACAATAAAGTTGAACATGAACTACTTTCTGAAGCTGAGACTGCATGGGCCCAGCGCGAATGGTCAATACAACATGTGCTTTTTCCTTCCATGAGACTCTTTTTCAAACCACCTGTTTCTATGGCTACTGATGGGACCTTTGTACAGGTAATGATATACTTTAATCAGCCCAGGAAGCTTACCCTTCTCTCCATGAAAATCTCATCCTTCGTATTCTCTCTCTACTATGAATGGCAATTCTTACTGTTTTATTTGTTTATTTGTATATGCTGACTTGCCTGATTAAGAGTGCATAAAGATTAGAGTTTCTCAGTTACTGATAAAAAGTCTTATTATATCTCTCCCTCCCTCTCTCTGGTTAAAGAGGACGTCATAAAAAAAGGTGAGGAGGGCACGAAATGTTGGCTATATTTGAGCATTGAATCTCAAATTTTCTCGTCAAATAATTATCCTAGACCCGTCCATGGCAGTAGCTAGTAACTAAGAATTACGGATCTATAGCTGATAGCTGCTAGAAATTTACGGGTTTTCTCAGTTGTGTTGTGGGTTGTAGTTGAAAGAGTTAGGACACACCAAGGGATAAATAGAGAGAGAAAGAAAGCTTTTCTTCATAATAATACCAAATCCCTTAAATTTCAGAAGGTACCATAACTTTTGAATATAGTTTTGGTGGAATGGGGAGGAGGGTAGACGTTCTTCCAAGATGTGGTAGAGGAAAACTTCCTTTCTGAGCCCTTTGGATGATCTGGGAAGAATTCCATGTTTTGGTTCTCTCTCGAGAGGTTTATTTGCAAAGAACTCTCCGATATTGGGTGAGAGTACTCCCCTGATATGATATTGATGTGTATTTTCCAGGGCCTCCAATAATAGAGCTAAGTAATTGAACATATATCCGATTAAGAATAAGTATTTGAATACTAATTTTCATTTTCTTTAATCCAGTGGTAGTTGTTAGTTAATTCCTTGACATATATATAAATCCGAGAATCTAAGATATTCAATATTATCCTGGAAAAAGTATTTTACTAGTTCAATCCATAATTTCTTCATTTTTAAATTTTGTATTTTTACAGGTAACTTCGCTGGAGAAACTGTATAAGATTTTTGAAAGATGCTAGGCCATCTTATGGATTGAGAGTATCAGTTGTTGCGTGGGTTTGGGCATTTTGGGCTTGCGATTAATTGTGTTCCATGATCCGTCTTTTTGGTATTTTCTGTAAATACGTATCTAGATTATTCGGTGTTAGAGGAATTCTTGCAGTGATTCGTCAAGTTGTTCCTTCGAAAGATTTTTCAGATGTAAGCACTACGTAAGTGATGCACATATATTTTCCAGAAACTGATGAAAGTACATTCTAATCTTGAGTTATGACATTTTTCTCACGAAATCTTGTATCTTATATTTTTTGTCAATTTCTTCACGAAAGATAAAGTTTGATAAGCGTGAAATTGTATTGAAATTCTTTAGATGGATTTCTCATATTTTCTTGGGCAATAGTAACAAAGCCTCTCTTTCTGCATCCCATATCTTTGTTGGGGCACCCTATAATGTGAAAAAAGACTGCAGCGCTTCCGGTATTTTGGTGTGTATTTTTCATCAGATTTCCAAAAATATTTGAATAATCCTTCTAGATTACGTGCTGGAAAACAAAATTTTGTTTCAAATAGTAATTATAAGGTTGATAACATTGAATTGGTCCTTTACCATAATTTTTTTTTTTTACTTTCTTTCATTTCTTGTTTTGATTATCTTATTTTTACTATCCATTTCAACCTTCATCTATTTTTGAAATGGAGTGTAATTACCCTCTTAGTCACTTGCAAGATTAGTCTTATTTGCAATTGAGACAGCTCAATCAAAGATGAATAATCAAGAATGAAAGTGGTCTTTGAAAGTTTAAGGAGGAAAAAGAAAAGTGAAGAAAAGTGATGTCGTCCCTATGCATTGTCAAATTATTAACTATTACAAAAGGTTTTAAATTTTTCATTTTTGGAGCAGATTTTACAGAACATATTTTGAACTATTTGTGGAAACGTTATTCCAGAATTAAATACATATATTGCGCATTGTTTATGAAATTATCAATCCTAAGTGTGTGAAATAAGGTTCGGATTATACATAAGGGATGTCATCCAGAAATCTCATTGAGATGTATTTTGCCACTTTCATCCATTAATATACAGAGCTTCGATCACGGCTAAATCTAGAAGGAAATTGTGAAAGTTGGCATGGCACATTAACACATCGTTTTGTTTTATTTGGTCGAGGGAGGAGACAAAGGAAATAAAGCAGATTACAACATAATTTCATTTTGTGAAAGATAAGCTGAAAAGATGAAGCAAACAAACAAACTCAAAAAAACATTTTTATAAAGATGAAGCTCATCACTCAGAAAATGCTGCAACATGACTACGAATCAACCAATAACATGTACTCCAGTATGTGCACAAATTCATCCAATTAAAAAAGTGGATCCAACTCTAACACAGGGTGTTTGAAGCATCCACATCAAGGAACATCAAGAAAAATCTTCTAATCTCAATATAAATTCAGTATTTTCATTACTTTTTCAACCAAAGTTTCATGAAAACAAACAAAGTTTATGTTATCGCACATGAGTATAGCAAGAAACCTTTAGTCTTGATAGCATGAAATCGAATATCTATTAGCAAAACATCTCAGTCTACAAAACGAAAATTACATCATTAACTTAAAAAGCTTTCCTAATTCCCTTCAAACTTTGGGTCAGCCATAACAAAATGGTATGCTATCACCAGCACAAAGATGAAGACGCCAAGAAAATTGGCAAAGAAACCCAGATCTTGATCATCGATCATCTGCAACATCGCAGCCAACAAAATCAAAACATGACAATACCCTGATTTGGGAAATCAGAAAGACGATTCACAGCACAAACATGAAATCTAAAATTTTGATTTTGTGATTGCATAGCAGTGTAGAGTAAAAAAACAGAGAGATTGAACAAAATGGGTACTAAAAAGAAAGCGAAAATGGGATGGTTGAATTTGATCTGAAGAGTGAAAAAAAGAAGAATGTGAAAATGAAATTGAGAAAGGAGTAATTGAGGATCGATCTTGATGGAAGGGAAATCGAAAAGAATAATGAGATTACCTTCGGACGAGGCGGTGGCAGATGCTGTCACTTTTCTCTGCGACTCTTCGTTCTTCTTCTTCCTGCGCTGCTCCCACACTCCCTCTTTTCCAACACAAATAAGAACCACACTATTCACTCCTTTTACCATTTTGCCCATCACTATTTTCCAAAATTCTCAAATAATAATAATAATTTAAATGCTATTTATAAAATCAACACATTTCAAAAAATGCTATACTAAAAACAAAAATATTATATCAATAAAATATACAGAGCATCAATTTTATTTTCTTGATAAAATTATTATATTCTCCTTTTCCAATTTAAATTATTGCACAAAATTTATTGATACCTTCCTATTTGTATCAGTGAAATACATATCCTTTTCCATTATGACAATATGTCCTACCAGTTCATCAACTTAAGTGCCACGAAAAATTGACTACTCAGACTTTGACCAAAAACTCACTCACTCACTCAAAGGAGAGACATGTTGGGTACTTGGTGGAAAACCAGTAGATTTGAATTCATACAACAAATATTGTTGATATTAGGTTTTTATAAATGCACCTAAATCCAATCTGTTGAGCAAAAAAGTAGATGCAGTTTTTTCCAAATACTATGACTAGTGATACAGATTCTATTTTAAAATAGCAATAACTCATCCTTTTTTTAGTTGTTGTTCCCTTCAATTCATTTACAACTAATATTCAACGCTGCATAATGTTTTCTGATCACATCGTTTTCTGATTATTTTTTCTGGTGAAGGCTTGCTTTTCCACAAGAGAAAAATGATAGATGGTATGGAATTATGCTGGTTACTTTCTAGATCATTCATACCCACTTCTAATGTAAAGTATAATTCTGAAAATAAAGTTTTGAAATCATTGTTGTTAAGGTTAGGGAAGCAGTTTCACACAGCAACTGTTAAATTCATTTAAGCTCAAATATTTCGTGCTATATCATGATGGGTTAAGCAACAACCCGAATTCTCAAAAGAAAACAAAACATTAAAGGGAGCGCTTTTCCATTGTAATTTCCATTACTAATTCCACTATTTGAAATTGAACCTGTATATGTACATACAAAACAAAGTACACTTCATCTTTAAATCCACATTAGGACATGAACTGAAAATTTGTAGAACATGTTCAGGAACCAGCATGACGGAGGTAAAGAACTGATCTATAAATGGCAGCAACATGTAGGAAGCAGATCAGCCCAATTAACACATCATCTAAGAGACCAACTATTCCTAACATCGCTGCAACAAACATTCAAAAAGAGAAACACAGTTACTGTATGCAATATTATACAAATTCCAACCTAAAATGAAAATGGGTACAATAACTACATACCTTCAGGAATGAGATCAATTGGGCTGAGAATGTATACAACACTTGCTATCATCTGTATATAAAGATAAACCAATATATATATATATATAACCCTTTTCTTTATATACTAATATAAAATGATAAATCTATCAAGATTGTTAGAAAAAAAAATTACAGTAAATCTGGCATCTAACATGATCTTTATTAATTCTAAAGGAAAACACAATCAAATAAGAAAGGGAAAACAAACTTCACCTATGGACCCCTCTACACACTTCATTTTTCTCTCTTTTCTTGTCAGAAGATGTCACTTATTACATATAAGCACTGTTAATTTATTTATTTTTCATTACATATCTACGCTTCTTTCTATTCAATCATTTTTCTCTCTGAATGTAGGTGGCACTTGGATGTTTACTGATAATGTTTGCAAAAAACAAAACTACACCGTCCCTGCTTAACATGTATCTGTTTGGGAATTATTGGGAATTTCCTTGTTCTCTTCCCTTACCCTGTTCAAACTCATCATATTCAACGATTAGCCCAATACCCAAACCCTTGAATTATTGTCATGAGTTGTTAACTGCTAAAGAAAAATGTTACTGACAAACGCAAAGATACCCAAAACCTAAATTATCCCTTTTATCAAAATTGAAGAGCATAAAGGAAAATTACGGATAATCGATTGAGGAACACAGCAAGTATTGAAGTTGAAAGAGTGAGGAAACTGACAGCAACAAAGACACGGGCACGGATGACAAGAGGAAGGGATCTTTGAGGGTTCAGAAACTCCCGAAGCAGCCTGTGCAACAGAAAAGGAAGATCTTGCACTCTCTGCAATCACCATTCGGAATCAATTCCGCAAAAAAGTGCAATTAATGAAAGAAAGCAAGAACGAAAGAAGATGGGCACCTGAAAAAGAGAGGAGGGTTGGCCACCGAAGACACGGTTGTAAGCATGAATCTTGGAGAGAATATGAGCAACTTCAGGGTCGTGACGGTGGGAGAGAGAGTGTTCGGTGGGGACTAAGAGAGTGATGGGTCGGCGACAGAGAGGGCATTTGCAGGAGCTTGTCCCTGATGCGTGCTGCCACACGAGCATGATGCAATTTGCTGGAAACATGGAAAAGATTGGGAATTGAAGGATGAAAGATTGAAGGGTGGAAAGAGAAAGCGAAAGAGAGGGTTTTTGGTACCACAAAACCAGTGAGAGCAATTTGCTTGACAGGGAATGTGAAAGTTGGCATGGCAGATTGAGCAGAGATCGTTGGGAGGAGGACCAGACTCCATTTCCGCTCCTTCATTCGCTGTCTTTCTCACTCTGCAACTATTATTCTTCTTCTTCTCTTCTTATTTCGCTTCCCAGATATACATATACTTAGCACACAAGTCATTCAATTTTTTTTTTTTTAATATTATTCTTCTTTCTTTATTTTATTGCAACTTTAAATTAACGTGTCTGTAAAATATGAGTTGAATAAAACAACTAATAATTACTTGTAATAAAAAGTATGGTTATATATGTTTTTTTAATTATTATGAAAAATTTTGTTTAAACTTTAAACTAAATTATAAATTAGTTATTCTTTATGAAAATCAATATAAAATATTATTTCTAACAAATGACATTATATTATAATTCACTATAAAATTCCCAGTTGTCATTGAGAATTAAAAAAATATTTTATTCTAACAAAAAGTAATATTAAAAAATAACACAAAACATATATTTATCGTATAAAATAACTTTTATATGTAATAAAATAATATATATTGTTTATTAATTATTTTTCGTAGCGTATTTTCAGTAAAATTCATGACTAATAAATTAAATTTTTTAATTATATATTATTATGTTTACTCTATTTGTTATTTCTTATGTGTTTTATCTTTTTTTCAATCAATTTAACAAATATTATAACAAGAGTACTTATATGTTTTGTGCGTGTATAAATGTATGTGTGTATGTACGTGTTTTTGTGCTCAACTTGAAAACATGATAAGTGCATCAATTTGACAAGAGTATTTTTGTTCATTTTTTCTATCTTAAACCTTTTAAAACATATCGTCTAATTTTAGAACTAATTATGTTAAGTCAAATAATTCTAAACTCACATTCATCTTATTATCTAGAGCTTTATTTACACAATTGCATAACACTCGTTAACTATATCAACTAACTCCTTTCATATATTTAAGTGTATCGACTCATTTTCTAGGTTTAAAATTCACATACACATAATGAGACAAATAAAATAATTTCTTATATACTCTAGGTAATCTCTTAATAGAGTATTCAAAATCATCATTATATAGACTTTGATATTTCAAATGCATTATTGAGCTCATTAGAGTGATGAACAATACAAGTATTCCAAGAGAAAAATTATCAATAATGGACAAAGGAATTATCCTATCACCAATGAAAAAAAAAAGAATTTGTAGAAGTCTTTTCATTGAAAGAATAAATTGTTTTATGAAAACCTTGAAATAAAAATTTGATCTCTCCCAGAAATTGAATTAACAATTTGGATTGAATAAATAAGTTTCAGCTACATCCAATTGATGTTAATGTTTTCTCTCAACTATTAAGTTTGTTCAAGTCTCTCCACACAAAGGAAATTAATGGAGGGTACCTTCTTATGCTAGAAAATCAATAAGAGAAAGCTCTATTTGATTGTCGAACTTAAATCACTTAACCTGCTTCTTGAGTTTGAAAATTCTGAAAAAAAATGTTTTACATAATTAACAACCTTGTATTCTTGAGTGAGAAAAATATCCAAGTAAAATGATTGCAATCATCCACCTAGGTTAGGAAGAAACATTTGCCATCATAGTAAGCTTACTAAAAGGTCTCTAAATGTCAAAATTTAATATCTCAAGTAATGTTTGAGGCACATTGTTAAGTGAAGTGAAAATCTTCTAATCTTAGCAAGACGCCAAAGTTGACAACTAGAAGTAGAAAAAATATATGTAATATCAAAAGGAGGAGAAAAAAGAACAAAGAAGAAAAAAGGAAAAAGAAGAAGAGGACAAAAGGAGGAGAGTAAGAGAGCAAAGAAGAAAAAAAAGGAAAAAGAAGAAGAGGACAAAAGGAGGAGAGGAAGAGAACAAAGAAGAAAAAAAGAAAAAAGAAGAGGAAGAGAAGGGGAAAAAAAAGAACAAATCGAGATATTTATTAAAGACTAAAATTCGTCAATAATTATTGACGGATTTGTAATTGTTAATAATTACTTATAAATATTTGTTATTATTGACTAACTGTGTCTATGGATGATTAATAATTTTATTGTAGTGACATATAAATATTTGATCATTTACATTTAAACAATTAATTGATAGAAATATTAAAAAAAAAAACTAAATCATTAAAAAAAATACTAGTATCTATAATAGACATAATATTATACCACTGGTTGTAGTGAATCATAAGATGTTAAAGTTTTCAACATACATGAAAAAAAAAGTATTGGAATAAGTACGGAACAATCACTTTTGATACGATATCAATAAAAAAAATAAAATAATATATTGAATCAAAATGTATGATTACACAGTAACAATTATATAATAGCAAAGCATATATATAATATCTAGAAATGAAATAATTATATTCTATCCCCATGTTTGGCAGTGAAGTGGCCTAAACCACAAGATATTTTTTTTGAAGTTTTTGTGTTTAGAAAAGAGGAACGTGAGGACACTAAGCATTTGAAGGACTAAGTCTTGTTTGTGTCTGATGTGTTGTGTAGATTTTAGAAGTGTTTGACCAAAGTTGTGAACATTGTAATTTGTGATAAGTTTTTGTGGGAATGCATCTAACAATAATAATAATAATAGTAATCGGGTTTCCTTAAAGAGAGTGAGTGATATGTGGAAGGGAAGAGAGAAAAATGCTCTGTTCAATTCTCTGCCTTAAGCTTCGGATCCCATTACTCATCCATCTAACTCATATATATGTTTATATAATAAACTCGGTAAGCCACATTGTAAATAACCTCAAAAACAACAACACCTCACACACTTCCTTCGATCAAAACAAACTTTCCCATACAACCTTACATGGTATGCATCAAAAGTTAATCACTTCATCATGTTACGATAATTAATTAATAATTGTTTCAGGAGCACGGCATTGGGAACGGTGCAATGAGGTCCTCAAGGGACCAACAAAAAGAAGAGTGGAATGCCTCGGAAGAAGAAGACGCTAGGAAGGCAAAGTGGTGGTATTCGTCTTTCCACAATGTCACAGCTATGGTGGGTGCCGGCGTGCTAGGGTTACCCTTCGCCATTGCGCAGCTTGGATGGTAAGTGTATGAAAATTTTCAGAGATATAGATACCCTTTTGCATTGTTGTGTGATGGATGGATGAATATTTTGTGCAGGGTTCCGGGTCTTATAATGATCATGGCTTCATGGCTTCTGACATTTTACACACTGTGGCTACTTGCTGAGATGCACGAGATGGTTCCTGGGGAGAGATTTGACCGATACTATGATCTGGGGGTGCACGTTCTTGGTCCTAAGAAAGGGCTCTGGTTCGTGATGCCGCAGCAGTTAACGGTTCAGGTGGCCTCCGCCATTGTGTACTGTGTGACCGGTGGGAAATCGCTGAAGAAGTTTTTCGAAATGCTCTCGGTTCATGGCATGAGTGACATCAGACAAACGTATTACATTCTCATGTTTGTAGTGTTGCAGATTATGCTTTCCCAAACCCCTAACTTCCATAAATTGAAAGCGGTTTCTTCTCTGGCCGCTGTGATGTCAATCTGGTAAGTCCCGTTGTTTGGTTTCTAATTGTTTCAAGTGTAACTCATGTTGGTGCATGCAGCTATTCTATGGTGGCCTTTGTCATGTCCATTATCGAGGGGTTGCAGGGTCGTCCTAGGAGTTATTCAGTTCGGTCTCACACAACTGCAGGAAAAACTTTTGATGCCTTCAATGCCCTTGGAACCATAGCTTTTGCCTTTGCCGGTCACAGTGTTGCATTGGAGATTCAGGCCACGTTGCCCTCAACAGTAGAGAAACCCTCAAAGATCCCAATGTGGCGAGGTGTGGTCTTCGCATACTGCATTGTCATTTTCTGCTATTTAACAGTTGCAGTTTCTGGATTCTGGGCATTTGGAAACGCTGTTGAAGATGATGTTCTCATCACTCTCGAACACCCCTTTTGGCTCATTGCCATCGCTAACTTGATGGTCTTTATTCATGTTGTGGGAAGCTTCCAGGTATTAATTATTATATATGATATACGATTACGTTCATTCCTTCACACGCATATTATTATATACTAAATCTGTTTCTTCTTGTGAAGGTTTTTTCCATGCCTGTGTTTGATACAATAGAGACAAAAGTGGTGGAAAAATTGAATTGTAATCGCTCAGCCATGCTTCGCCTTGTTTGTCGAACCATCTTTGTCTGTAAGAATTGATTCTCTCAAACGCCTTTTACGTTCTTAAATTGCTTCTTTTGATTGTTTTTTGTTGATTATCTGATGCAGGTGTGGTGGGATTCATTGGCATGTGCGTTCCATTTTTTGGAGGACTATTAGGGTTTTTTGGAGGACTAGCTTTCACGTCAACGTCATACATTGTAATATCTGAATAAACCATGTTTGAATGCTTGAATGCTTGAATGTGAAGAATATAGAAGTAGGCTAAAAATTTTGAAAAATTTGATGCAGATTCCTTGTGTGTTATGGCTTGAGGCAACAAAACCTAGAAGATGGAGTTTCCATTGGGTGTTATCATGGGTATATATGTTTGTTATTGTTGATTAGTGATAAATGATCGAAACACAATAAGTTTAATAATGTTTAGAATGATTTATGTTTTTGAACTGTGTTACAGTTGAGCATCATTGTTGGACTTATGATAGCATGTCTTGCACCGATTGGAGGAATCCGAACAATTGTGGTTTCCGCAAAGACTTACAAACTATTTTCCTAATACAGGAGAATATATGTATAATAATCATGTTATGTACCATTATTTCCTCTTGGACAAGAATTTGTCATGTACTTTTCCTAGGGTTAGCTATTTCGCAAAAGTTTTAAGTTGCGAAATTATTCCTATTTGTAATTAAGACATTAACTAGGATAAACAATTTTGCCCAGTGTATTACTATTCAATTTTTAGCACAGATATTAATTGCACTTTTGTTTCTTTTATATCCAAAAACTTCTATCTCTCTGTCTCTCTATCTCTCTTTCTCTCTCTTTTCTCTCTCTGTATACATAAAGGCTTATGAAAATTTTGATCACATATGATTTAATTGGTGGACCTAATTATAATTATAAAAGGCTAGATCCCTTACATTAATTTTATTTGTTAGTACATAATTTTGATAAATAAATACTATCATTAATTTTCATAGGTAATAATATGCTATTTATTATATGATTTTGATATAAAAATACTTATATTAATAGTTCTTCTATATAAAATGATATCTTTAAAATCATTAAAAATACCATTATAATAAATTCTTTTTACAAACAAATAGTTTAACAAAAAAGTATGAAATTGAGATCGAAGACCAACAACAACAATACTTACTATTGTTATTGTTATTATTATGAAAATTGTATATTTTAAATAATTGAACAATATTATGCGGATAAGAAAAGTATGAATTGTTATTTTATATAAAAATATATTATACTTATTAGTTTTGTTGTTGTTCCTATCACAAATAATAATTTTACATCACTTAGAAATAGAGATTTAAGGTAGCTTCAATACCCCTTCCTCCTTCCACACTCCGAGCATAGAAGGCTTAAATTGCCTCAGATCTCAACTTCTAAGTGATATGAGACTATTGAATGAGGTATGTTAGGTAGTTTGTTGTTTAAGTTTAAGAATTTTGAACGTTTTTAAATAAATCTCCTATTTTATAGAGAGAATGAGTCTTTAATCAGTTGCAAGATTTTATATTAGATTGATGTCATTTTTATTGCATATTTGTAATTGTCATGCTTTATGTAACAGTTCAGTCTTTGTACAAAGGGTTATATAAGCCTTACATATTCCTTGAATAAAATATATTCTCTCAGATTAAATATTTGTACGAACATACCTTGATCTCTACAATTGGTATCAGAGCTCCACAAGGGGCCTGATACACAAGTGAAATTTGTGTGAGAGAGTGTGCAAAGTTCAGAGTGAGTACAAAGAAGAATGATTATAGAGAATGTCTGAAAAGTTTGTACAATTAGCCATCCCAAGGTTTGATGGTCACTATGATTTATGGTCATGACGATGCAAAACTTTCTATGAAGCAAAGAATTATGGTCGCTTATAGAGGAGGGGATTCCAAAGCTTGGAGTCACGTCGTCGGAAGCACAACAGAAGAGTGTGACTAAGGCAAACCTTAAAGATATGAGAGTGGAGAACTACTTGTTTCAAGCTATTGATAGGGAAAATATTGAAACTATATTGGACACGAGCAGGTCACATGCCATATGCCAATCCATGCAACAAAAATATCAGGAATCCACAAAATTGAAGTGCGCTTAGCATTAAGCATTAGGCCGTCAATTCGAGTTGTTGGGAATGAAAGAGAGCGAGAAAGTGGACAAATATCTAGGACGTACGCTCAACATTGTTAATAAGATGAAATCCAATGGTGAAGTGATAAACACAAGTATTGTGATTAGCAAAATTCTCAGGTCATTAACTCCAAAGTTTAACTATGTTATGTGTTCAATTGAGGAATCCAATGATATTCTCAACCTTTATGAACTTCATGACAGCCTACTTGTTCATGAGCAAAGAATGCAAGAATGTCAACCCGATGAGCAGGTGTTGAAAGTCATTCATGATTATAGATCAACAACTGGTCGAGGTCGCGACAAGAGTTGTTGTATAACATCCAAAAAAATAAAATAAAGTAATATATATATATATATATATATATATATATATATATATATATTTTTTTAAAAAAAATATTAGTATTATAAATAACAATATATCTATAATAATTTGTAAACATATAAATATAAAAAGTTAAACGATTTCAAAAAGTTCAATATGGACTTAAGCAGGCCCACGAGCTTAGTACAACAAAATTAAAACTTATTTTGCCAAAAAATAGTTTAACCGATATTCCTGTGAACACACCTTGTTCACTAAAAACATTCAAGGTAATATTTTAATAGATAGTCTTTGTGTTGATTATTTTTCTTTACTCGAAACAGTAAACACATGTGTGAAGAATTTAAAAATTCAATGAAGATGGAATTTGATTTGACTAATCTTAATATATCTTGGAATAGAATTTGTACAAAGCAATGCAAAGAGTTTTATCTGTCAAATTGGCTCGCTTCAATATGACATAAAGTAATTCAGTGTAGAATCCTATTGTAACCAGAACAACACTATCTAGAAATGAAGAAGGGGCATCAGATGCTACAAAGTTTAAACAAACATTGGTAGTCTCATGTATCTCAGATACTCGGCCAAATTTAATCTACGGGGTTCAACATTACAAAATAACAAACTTAATATGAAAAAAAGTTATAAAATAATCATCGATAAAGTTAAATAAATCTAAATAAATCTTGGCCAGACATTAAATACTATTCTTTAAAAGCGTTATTAATTGTTAAAAAGACAATACACGTCATATTTCATAATCATGAACGAATACTTCAACTTTTCATAATCGTTTATCGATTTTTAAAACACTTAACTAACTTAATTATAATAAATTGTTTAATTGTATCAAAATATTCAATGAAACTTTCTTTAAATTCGTTTTCTTGGATTTTAAAACCATATGTAAATAAAATCCTAAAACTAATAACCGAAACCATAAAAGAAATCATTATAATTATATCCAATTCTTTTGTCTTTGGGAGGATTGCTAATGGCTTATACATATTTAATGTATATCACCGTATAGTTAATCTAAAAATTTGGGTTAAGACATGTCAACGGACTATTGATCATAATAAATAGTAATCAACCTCCTTCCATGCAAATATTCGTAATGGGAACATTATATATTTTTAGGTAGGAATATCATATCATGATTTTAGATGCAAAAAGATTAGTGATAAATCAATGATAGCAACTATGTATATATTTACATTTCTCTATCCTAAGTTATGTTTTAGAAACTATATTAAAATTTTAATGAGATAACATACGTGAAATGTATGTGTCAAGGTTTCTCAACATTTGGATAGTTACTACAAAATATAACCATATAAACAATAAAGCAAGTAAAATCATAAGAAAATAAAATTTCATAAATTTGACATGTTGCACGACATACATACCCTTCTGGAGCGATATTGGCTCATCAAAATGTTTAACCAATAAGTAGCCTAGCCGTACGTATCATGTATGCCCTACAAGTATCTATACCAGATACATACCTGGTATACGGCAACCATGCATGAGTAACCAACCACGCATAAAATTCCCTAAATACTTCAATAAAACTTAAATATGAATAGTCAAAATCAAGGGGAAGGGGCAATCAACTTTGGCTTCCAAATTGCTTCTGAATATCCTTGAAAGATATAGTGGCTGATCCCCTTCGTTTTGCTTTCTGCTGGGAAGGATGTTCCCTCCAACCCGTCATGTATATAACCTACCAAGGCAGAATGACCATACAACATGTGACATCTATCTTTCATAATTAGTTGTAAATTATGATTTCAACTTTATCTTTCATAAGAGACAGTTTAGACATAAACTACACTACTGTTTTTCTTATAAACGATTCCTCTATTTTGATTACCTGGAAGGTTGCAGGTACAGTTCCGTCTTCGGAAGAAAACATTGAATCATAAATAGCTGCAGTTGCTAAAGCAGTGTCCCTCTTTAGGATCTGTTCATATATGCACAAACCTTTTTCAAAAATGTAATGCAACATCCACGGCTCAACATTTGATAAAGGGAATTTTATTTAATATCTATGGCTATGAAAAAAGAAAAAAAAAAAATATATATATATATACTTTACATTGTTCATTTGAGAAAGAGCATTTGTTTCACCCATTGCACGGAGATGTTCTATAAGCTCTAGAGCTGCACAGAACATAGACAAGAATCACCATTACGAAAAATGTATCACAAAGGTAAGAGATTCACGTTATTCAATAAACAAGTAACAACTTGAAACAATTCATACATGTTTAAAATGGAAATTCAATTATGAAAAAGACAACCAACAGTTTTTTCAAGCCCTCCCTCACTCTCATCCTTTGAACATTTTCGGTGAAAAAATTCCAAGCATTTTCACTCCTCCTGATCAAGTGGAAATTCTATTATTCTAGAAATAAGTGGATATTCTTTTAGCCACCAGTTGTGAGGTGATATGGTTTTCGTGGCTTTTACTTCCTACACCCTATCAGTAAGCAATAAAATGTCACCATGCTCATCTCAGCAAAAACTTCTTATCTGCCTTTGGTCATCTACCATTAATGAAATTCTAAACTAAGGAAGAATACATCTAAAAAAATTTAGGGAGAAGTCATAACTAATTTATCTTAAATCGTGCATGTGGAATAATTCAATTGTTAAACAAAATAAAAATTCTCACCACTTTCATATTTAACTATGTACTCATCAACATCAACACCTGGAAGGGTGAAACCTGCCCTGGTCAAAAGATTCCCAGCATCTCGAACCTGAAAATGGAGGACAAAAGGACTTCTCAATTCCATCTTTGTTATTCCATTTGAACAAAAGTATAAGTCTTCATTACAAGCAATGAAGTTACAACAATCCAGACTAACTAACTGATATTTTAAACAGGCCCACTTGCTTCCAATTAACCACCAACAATGACGAGGAGTTACTTTCAAACAAAATAATGGAATTCATTATTGAATTGCCAACAAACAATGACTACTGTTAGAAATCCACCTTAGTTGGGGTCTGTTTAGGAGCTGCATTAATTGTAGCCTCAAGGGTGTTAATTTGTCTCACATAGACTAGAGATATGACATAAATAAAGCTTACAAATTTGAACAATTCATATCTTACAACTTGGTTTTATAAAATTGAGTTAGACTCTATGCTTAAATTCTAAGATAGTATAAGAGCATATCTTAGATCCATTATTGAACCACCTACCGTATTAGTTAGTACAAAACCCAAAAAGTGTTGGACATGGACTGGTTAATCAGGAAAAACTCAAGTCTTACATTAACTAGAACAAGTGTCAAAGTAACATATACAGTGGGGACCAATCCCACCCTATGAACAGAGTTTTTGGGTTGAGTTAGATCTAAACCCAAATTCTAAAAACAAGTAACATGAAACCACATGATCCTATTCAAAAGTGATAGTGAAGCATTCATTCAAAATATAGGTGATGTTAACTACTAAAGATCCCCATTTATTTAAGATATGATCAAATTATAGTATGTTGATGAATGCTCACCTTGCAGGCTAGTTTTATAGGATTAAGTGGCTTAGAATTTACTTTCTAAGATGGTATCAAAATCCATCCCAACAGGGTTTATTAAGTCTATCATGTCATCCTCTATCAGATATCCTACAAATATCTACTGTCATGTTTGAGATGTTCAGTCTTTGCATGAGAAGGTGTTAGGAATTCCATGTCTATTAGAGATATGACCACATTATAGTATATTACTAGATGCGGATGCAAACTGATTTTGTTTAATTGAGTTAGATTTAAAATTCACTTTCTAAGATTAGCTAATAATTGAATAATTTAAAATAACACTTTTACAATAAGACATGCCTGTGCCAAAGGTGATACTCGGGGACTAATCCCTCCTTCACGCTCCATTTGCGCTAACGTACAGGCTATTCTGAGCTCCCTGGTACCAAAACAAATATTATTAAAATGCTCCATACATTTTTGTTGCAAAGAAACTCAAAAAATAAAAAAATAACATTGTCACTTTAATGTTTCTCCACCAAGAATAGCTGCTAAAAATAAGCCATCAGGCTTCAATGCCAATCTAGACTGCAAAACATTAAAAAAACTCAGATAATAAAAAATGATAACAAAACTGAAATTTGGATAAGGATAAAGACTTATGATTTGCACATTGATGTTTTATCTATATTGGCAAAGAAAATATTCGAACATTTTTGAGAATTATAATTCAATTATAAGCCAAATAAATTAGCCAAAAATTTGGTGTCTTCTTTTACTCATAATCATTTGAAGATGTTGGGGAATGTAAACATAGTTGAGGACAAAAGGAAATGCCAAGTCAGTAATGTAGCTCTTATATTTAGAAAGCGATGAGAAAAGAAAAGAGAAAAATAGCTAATAATACTATAATATAAGTTAGTAGTTATGTAGTAACAATTAGACTAACAAACCTAATATTCTAACAAGTAGCTGTTGGGTGTGGTCCCCAAACTCATTTCAAGATCCATTATCAGGTTCATTTAATTCAAACTTTTCTATATTGTTTTCTTTACTCAGCTTATAAATCTCAATCATTCTAAATGTCCAGTATTGTAAATCTCTAAGCAAATGTACTGATCAATTTGCTATCACTTGATGCTTTTTTCTGTAAACATTACCCTTTGTTGGACACACCATTAGAAAAGAACCAAGTTAAACTCAATGAAGCCACAAACAAGAGGAAAGAGCACCTGTATCATTGCTCCAGGAAGATCATTAGTCCAGTGTAGTCCCAAGCAACTAACAACCAAATCCACAGAGCTGCAAACCATACAACAATATGAATAATAATTTTAAAAAAAATTAAAAAACAGAAAACCCTGACATGAAATAAATAGGATAAATGCCCCATTCAATAATGTGTTTAGTCCTTAAAAGAACAAATAATGTGATTTAATCCCTGAATGTGAAAAAAACCTGACAATTATGTCCTATTAAATCTTGTGTGACCATTTTGTCAATAAAACATAATTTTAAGGACCAATTTTGACACACCATTTTGTCTTCAGAAACTAATTTGTATTTTTTACATAGTCAATAACTAAATCAGGTTTTCTGTTCTTAGAAGAACTAAATTGACAGTAGTCGAGAAACCAAATTTGGTCATTTACCCCAATAAATAAGAATGGAAAATTACAATCACCTCTCTTTGATAGGCAGGAACTCTTCGTCAGCAACCAGAAATTCTTTCTGCACGGCATTGTTGGGCGAGGCAGGGTAAGCATTTCTACAAGCTTGAACCATATCATAGGAGGCATCCATGACAATAAGCTTTTCCACTCCACCTGAGATGAAGCACTGATGAATAAATGGAGCATAGCAACATGATAGGGCTGGAGAGTGAGTGAGGAATTGTTAGATTGCTACCGTTTGCAGGAGGAGCAGAAAGAGAGCGGGTGATAGGTTGCAAGGCGCCTCCCAAACATAGGGCGGTTGGAAAAGTCTTCTTACAGTCCTGAAGAAAGAGATTCGGAATCGGATAATTGAAATTGTAACTGAAACAGAAATTGAAATTGAAATTGGAAAAGAATTTGACCTAACCTAACCTGCAAGCGATCCAAGAGGTTTTGAGCAACTGAGTGAAGGAGAGGGTCGTGTAAGGGCGTGGACCATGCCGCTCGGTCGCGTTGTGCCCGCTTTCGCTGGCGATCGAAGATTCGGAGCTTGGAAGTGGAATCGGAGACGAATGTGCGACTGTGGCATGCAAATGGCAACGGTTGTTTCCGCCAGAGCGACGCCGCTCCTCTCATTTTCTCAGTCCAGCTCAGTTCTTCCAAAACTTCTGTACTTAGCTTATTTTTTAAGCATTATTATTTTTTAGAATTTAACTTCTATACTTGTGTGTTAGTTCTTGTATGGTTTGATATTTCATGTAGGTAATTGAATGTGTTATGTTTCATCAAAAAGCAAATATGAGATTCTATTTTTTTATTTATTTTCTGAATTCTTGTTTAATCTGAATCATAGTATGAATTTAACTTTTACTTCAATGATAAAGATGTACATTGTTTTTTTTTTCATAATTAATATGATTTATTTCTTAATTTAAAAATATTATTCTCTTTAGTTATGTTTTAATGTGATAAAGGATTGGTTAATAATAGCAAATATTTTATTTTATATTTTAGTTAATAAATTTTATTTAAACTACTTGTTACAGACAATTTGATATTGTTCTACAAATATTATTGGGACTAAAAGTTATATAATTACATATTACATTGGTAAGATTTTTTTTTCTTGTTGATATTACATAGGTTTTTTAACTGTACATAAAAAAATTATTTATCTTGACTAACTTGACATAACTAAGTGTGTTGTAAATAATGAATAGGTTTAATTACTCGTAAGGTACCCAGTTTGGGTTAAGGGTGTCAATTTGGTACCCGGCGAAAAAAAGGTTTCAATTTAGTACCCAAGTTATTTTAAGTGCATCAATCAAGTACATTTTCATTGACGCCGTTAGAGTCATTAACGTTGACGAGTGAACAGGG
>Ga0214543_1001135_pt1 | contig 49989 bp, 23 predicted proteins | sample CNSS2metaG_FD_160094 | JGI IMG/M metagenome (GOLD analysis project Ga0214543, IMG submission 160094) | Root nodule microbial communities from cowpea collected in UCLA plant growth center, Los Angeles, California, USA - CNSS2 | ecosystem: Host-associated > Plants > Roots > Nodule | place: USA... | reverse complement strand
TAGATGTATCTCATGCTTACAATCTAAGTCTAAAACAATGCCTCATGGATTATACACCCCCTTGCCTGTTGCTTCAGCCCCTTGGGAAGATATAAGTATGGATTTTGTCTTAGGACTCCCAAGAACACAAAGGGGTTTTGATTCCATTTTTGTGGTGGTAGATCGTTTTAGCAAAATGACACACTTTATACCCTGCCACAAAGTGGATGATGCTAGCAACATTGCTTGACTTTCCTTTAGAGATGTCGTCAAGCTACATGTATACCCCGCACCATAGTTTCTGATAGAGATACTAAGTTCCTTAACCATTTTTGGAAAACTCTTTGGTCAAGGCTAGGAACTAAACTTAATTTCTCTACTTCATGTCACCCACAAACTGATGGGCAAACTGAAGTTGTTAATAGATCTTTGTCTACTATGCTAAGGGCAATTTTGAAAGGAAACCACAAATCTTGGGATGAATACCTTCCCCATATTTAGTTTGCCTACAATATAGTAGTTCATAGGACTACTAGGATCTCTCCATTTGAAGTTGTTTATGGCTTTAATCCTCTCAGTCCTATGGATTTGTTACCACATCCTACATCTTTTGATTTCATTCATAAAGAAAGGGTGGCAAAATATGATTTTGTTAAGAAAATGCATGAGAGGATTAAAAGACAAATCCAGCAACAAACTAAGAGTTATGCTAAGTACAATAATAAGGGGAAGAGGGAAATGATTTTTGAAGAAGGGGATTGGGTGTGGCTACACCTTAGAAAATATAGATTTCCTAAGAAAAGGAAGTCTAAACTTAGCCCTCGAGGTAATGGTCCCTTTAAAGTGCTAAAAAGAGTCAATGATAATGCATATAGGCTGGAGTTGCCTGAGGAATATGATGTACATGCCACCTTTAATGCTAACTTAATACCTTTTGCAGATGGTACAGATGATGAGGCAGAAATTTCAGATTTGAGGTCAAATCCTTCTCAAGAGGGAGGGGATGATAAGATGCCTCTAACAAAAGGACCCACAACAAGAGCAATGGCTAGGAGGATACAAGAGGGATGGGCCTCCAATGCACATACAAGGCCCAAGATGAACTTTACATAGGCCAAGGAAGATGTGAAGAGCTAGCCTAAAACTCTTTGTTTGTAAATATTAGAATAAGGTTTATTTTTGGGCCTTGTATTTTCGGCTTTGTAGAATAGGCCCATGTATTGGGCCTTGGAGGGTTTTTGGGCTTTGAAGAGAATTGGACCAAAGAAGAGTTGGGCTTGAAATTGGCCCAACAAAGAGAGAGAGCGCATTTGTGAGAGGATTTAGATCCTTCTTGCTCCAAGCTTGGTCACCAAGCTTCTCTTATGCGCTTAGAAGCAAGTCCCTTGTGACTTGTTTAGGTGGCAAGTCACACTTGCCTCATCCTCTCTTTTTTGCTCCAAATACCACATTCTAGATCCTTTTTCCCTCCATTTTTCTAGACCACTTGGCTCTCCTTTTCTACTATAAATAGAGAGCTTAGGACCCTTGTATTTTCATTCATGAATATAGTAGAGAAACTCTGTTGAGATGAATCTAGACTCCTCTCTTTTTGTGAATCAACTTAGGCTAGAGTTCTCTTTCTTGGTTTCCTCTAGCTCCTTTCCTTGAGTGTTGGCCCAACCTCACTTGAGAGCTTCTCTAAACACCATTGCCACACCACTTCTCCTCTCATCTTCTAACTTCCGCACCTTCATCCTTCTCCATGGAAGCTTCATCAATTCGGCATGGCTTCTCCTTGGCTTCCTTATTCTTGAAGATGGACTCATCACACCATAAACCTTGTTTTCATTTCCATGGAGGATTATCATAAAGGGGACACATACCTTAAAAAGGATTACCATAAATTCTTTGAACACAAAAAAAATGAAGAAAAATTAGTTAGACTGAAAATTCTAAAGGACAGTCTAGGCAAAAATAAGAAAAAAAAATGAAAAAAGAGAGAACAAAACAAGGGATATCTTGTCATATGAACTAAATTATTTTCCTCTGAATTAAAGTTTTTATTGAGAAAAAACAACCATGATTTGAAATGATGTGTGGTCATGTTTCTTTATCCAAAACAAAATAAAAGTAATTATCCTTTGCTACCCAATTTGATTCTTTAAACAAATTTCTTTCAAATTATCCTAAATAAGGGTCACCCTCACACTAAGGGTTGACATAATGTTTGCATTTGTTTCATCTGTAGGTAGTTCACCAATACAAAAATATCAAAAGAAGAAAAAAGAAAAAAGAAAGAAATGATATGGTTATATAGAAAAAAAAAGTTTGAAGAATGAGAATAAAAGGTCAAAATATAGAAAGAAAAAAAAGGTGAACAAGAAGAAGTCAAACAAATTCTGAATGAAACATTATTCAAAGATGCTTGTTGAAACAATCCTCACATCACTTGTTTGGGCCTTTACTATCATTTACTTCTATACCCCTAGCCTTGGCCACAATACAAGCCTAATAAAGTCACACAAATCAAAGATTGATTGTTATCTTTCGAAGGTTTTAATTTAGAGGAAAATTTTGATTTGCTAACAGGTTTGTTCTAAAAAAAATTATAAAGAAAAGGATTGAAAAGTGTGTTCAGAGATTTTATTTTAAACAGTAGGGCAGTTTATGTTTGGTTGACATGTTTTCAAAGCTCCAAAATCAGCATAGGTAATTAAGCAATTTGATTAAATTTGGGTTGTCCCCTTTCAATTCATTCTTCATGAAATTCCATTTTTGCTCATACAGTATCCTACGCTCTAAGCCTACACCTTGACCAAAGTTATATAGTCCATCTTTATCAATTCCAAACCCAAACTGGGGCATTCACTTTGTTTGTGATTCATATATTCCCATTATTCATTTTGAATTGGGGCATTTATTTACATTGAAGAATGTGATCACATTAGGGGCAATTTGTGAAGACCCCGTCATTTTTCCACCTCCTCAATTGGGAAAAACCAAACATGCCTTTGCACCCTAAGACCATCCTAGGCTCTCACACTAGGGTCAAATTTTTGAAGTCCCCGTCATTTTCTTCATACCATCAATAACTAGGGAAAACCCCCAAACGAATTTTGTGCCTCGAGACAAATTCAAATTTGGGCAACCCCCTAGTTAATCTTCATCACCTCATCCAAGCCTTTTCAAGTCTTTGGCAATTTCATGCATGTCATTCAAATATTGTTTCAAAAGAAATGATTAAAAAAAGTGTTTGTTAATAAACTGATTAGACCAATTAAATGATTTGGAAAAGTAAAAATAATTCAAGGTAGAATGATTCCATGAAATCAAAATAACAAAGAAATGGGGATCAATTCGAATTTGTTTTCAAAAAATGTAAAAGAAAAATTCATACATAAGATATTTCATACATCATAACAAGTCATGCATACATGAGTCATTCTTTTTTTTTGAATAAAATATTTTTCTCCTTTCCGATCAAAATCCTCTTCACTCATATGAATGGCTATCAAATCCTTTCGTGTTAGATGGAAGAAAATAAAAAAAAATACACAAATTTGTTTCTATATTTTTTCTCAAATTTATGGTCCTCTTCATTCATATGAATGACCAATATACCACAAGCCTAGTTTCCACATTGGCCCCCCAAGTCTAGTTTCCACATTGGCCCCTAAATCCAGTTTTGTCTGGCCTCACAATTTTTTTTTCTAGTCTCTAAGCTTAGTTTTCCTTGCTCTCAAATTACAATAAAGGAAAAATGAAAAAAAAAACAAATTTCACTCATGCATCCATGTATCTATGCATCCATGCATCCATGTATACATCATCATAGAAGTTCAAAAAGAAAATCATAACATGTCATGCATCATCAAATCATCCATCATACTCCACAAAATCATTGAAAATCATTTCAAAAAAAAGTCAACAATGATAATTTTTTGTGTAAGTCTCACCAATGTTAGACATTCACACGATGTTTGTCGACACTTCAAAAGTAAAATTCAGGTTCTCCTTTTATACATCAAGACCCTCTACAAGTCAATGGTCATTGATTTCTTATGTCACATCGAGGCCCTCTACGAGGCAATGGTCATCGATCTCTTTACATCAAGACCCTTTGCGAGGCAATGGTCATTGATTTCTTATGTCACATCGAGGCCGTCTGCGAGGCAATGGTCAACAATGATAATTTTTTGTGTAAGTCTCACCAATGTTAGACATTCACGCGATGTTTGTCGACACTTCAAAAGTAAAATTCGGGTTCTCCTTTTATACATCAAGACCCTCTACAAGGCAATGGTCATTGATTTCTTATGTCACATCGAGGCCCTCTACGAGGCAATGGTCATCAATCTCTTTACATCAAGACCCTTTGCGAGGCAATGGTCATTGATTTCTTATGTCACATCGAGGCCCTATGCGAGGCAATGGTCATCGATCTCTTTACATCAAGACCCTCTGCGAGGTAATGGTCATTGATTTCTTATTTCACATCGAGGCCCTCTGTGAGGCAATGGTCATTGATCTCTTTACATCAAGACCCTCTGCGAGGCAATGGTCATTGATTTCTTTTTCACATTGAGGCCATCTACGAGGCAATGGTCATCAATTTCTTTACATCAAGACCCTCTACGAGGCAATGGTCATTGATTTCTTTGTCATATCGAGGCCCTCTGCGAAGCAATGATCATTGATCTCTTTCCTTTTGATATAAACCCTCTCCTCGAGATTGGTCTAAACTATTTTTACAAAAAGTCACAAAAGAAAATAATAAAACAAAGTGATTTGTCAGATTGTGATCCTCTACATGGTAATGGTCACTGAATCTTTTGGATATAGACTCTCTCCTCATGATTGGTCTAATCTTTTCTCAGAAAAAGAAAAATTTTGGATCGGAACCCTCTACATGGTAATGGTCACCGAATTTTTAGATATAGACTTCCCCTCAGGATTGGTCTAATCTTTTTTTCAAAAAGTCGAAATACAAAAAGAATATGGTTTTTCTAATTGGGACCCTCTACATGGTAATGGTCGTTGAATCCTTTAGATATAGCCACTCTCCTCAGGATTGGTCTTTTTTTATTTCAAAAAGTAAAAAAAATGTGTGTCGAATTGGGAACCTCTACTTGGTAATGGCACCTAGTTCCTTTCTTTCAGATGCAGACCATCTCCTTTTGAATGGTCAAGTATGTCTTCAAATTTGTCTTCTATTGAAACCCGAACAACATTAGTGCTTTTATCTTTACTTATCTTTTATTACGATAATATGAAAAAGTCAAATTTTCATATTATCTAGTAAAATCTAAGTAAAGTAAAGAGGGGCAGTTGTCAATACCCAATTTTGTCTGAGTGAATAAATTTATTTTCAAAAAAAATAAAAAATAAAAGTTTTTAGTTAATGGAAAATAAAAAAAAATGTGAAACAAAATTTTCTTCAAAACTTTAATTTTAGAAAAGAAAAAAGAAAAAAAAAAGAGATGAAAAAATGAAAAAAAAAAGAAAAAAAGAAGGAAGAGTACAATTTGTTATTAATTATCACACTCCTTTTCATGAGCCCAACAACTCAAATATTTTATACCCTTTGTTTCTGAAAGAGAAATTAGTGATATGATTGTAATGATTAGAAGCAATATCTATCTCTTCAAATGGTAAGAATCACTAATACTAATTGGGATTGATTTTGTTCTCTGATTTGTTGACGGTTAGAATCGATATTATTGATCTTGATTGATTTTGTGCTCTGATTTGCTATGATTTGATCTCTATAATGTGCTGCTATCATGACCAATTCCTTTCTTATATTGTTCATTACAATTAAGGCTGAGATCGCATTGATATTGCAGGGTGTGAGTATAAATACGCACTCTGTCAAGACCGAAAAAAAAAGAAATTCTCTACACTTCTGTAATTCTTTCCCATCACCACTCCCACATACACACATCCTTTTTCATCTCTCTTAAAAAAAACATATTGAAGAAGGTAAAAAAAAAAGTAAAAAAACAAAAGAGAAGAAGATTCTCTATAATCTCTCTTTCTCTCTCATTACCACTACATAGACGCATCTCATTTTTATCTCTCTAAAAAAAGAAACAAAAATATTATAAAAGGAGGCGAGAAAAAAAAAGGCAGAAGGTACATCATTGTTAGTTTCTTTTTCTTTTGATTTATTTTTTTTTATTTTCATTATTTTGGTTAAAACATAAAAAAATTTCCTATTTCTTTGGTGTCTATTTGACCACTCGCGTTGCATGACACCCATTTTAGACTTTCGTTTTTTTTTTAAATATATACCAATCTAAGAATAAAAAAATAGCTTTCTTTGTTTACTTTTTAATATCTATTTGGATGCTCACGTCGCAGTGACATCCACATCCCTTTTAAATAACTTTAAAAAAATATAAAAAATTATAAAAGATTAAAAAGATAAAAGAAATCAAAGATTAAAAAGAAAGAATTTATTTTCAATGTATTTCCGGTCATTCGCGTTGCGTGACACCAATATTAAAATAATACTAAAAATTTAAATAAAAAGGTTTTCAAATTATTAAAAAAATTAAATCATTATTCAAATAGTTTTCCAAATAGTTTTTTCATAAAGAACTACGTAACCCTGATTCTCTATTATAAATGGAGATACGTAGGAGCGGGGATTAATCCTTGTTGGGCCCAAAAAAACTAAAAAAATTATTTTTGTTTATTTCTTACATCCTTTTGTTGTTACTTTTGGGGAAAATTAAATATTTTGAAAACCACATCCTTTTTGCAGGTTTAATTAAAGGTACCGTCTTAGGACGGACGCTGTGGTGTGCTAATACCTTCCCCAGGCGTAACCGACTCTTGGACTCAAAATCTGGTTTTTCGCAGACCTTGTTTTATCCTTTTTGGTTTTTCCTTAGTTTTCCAAAATAAACTATGGTGGCGACTCCAAACCTCTATTTTTTTTTTTTAATTTTAATTTTTGGTTTGTCATCCCGTCGCGATTTTGGTCACCACAATATTATAGTAAATGAAATATCTTTATGCAATTGCGGTAGTAAAATTACACTTATGAAAAAGAATTAGAAAATAAAATAATTATATTAGAAATCATCATAACAATATTTTACATAATAAAATAAACATCAAATAAAAAAAAGATAAAACGATTTGATACACCATTGAATAAAATTGCACAAAGAAAAAATATATATAATTAAATGTATGATAAGATAAAAAGTACCTTGAAGATCTAATAAAATTTTCTAAATATCAGAATAGTCAAACCCCTGAGAAATAATGAAATTTTTTTTAGTAAAAAAATAGTTTTCAAATAAAATAAAAATTAAAGATCAAAGTTTTTATATTACTTAATAAAAGAATGATTTACGTGATTGAACAATTGATAATCAAAATTTTTATGTTAAAAGAAAGATAAACAATAAATAAAAATATTTAGAATAAATAAAATAATTAAATATGAAACCTAAAATCTATATTAAATTAATAATATATCATTTCAACATAACCACAACAAAAAATTTAAAAAGTATAATCAAAGTTGAAATAAGTGGAAATTAGTGGTAAATATGTTTTTTGAATATTTTCCTTACTTAATAATACCTACGGTCGATGTCTACTTAAATCACGAGGTTCATCTATGTAGGGGTTGGCCGATACCATCTCGACCCAAGGAGGTGGGAATGACCAGTATCATCTCGGCGCAACCAAGACGTACAAACGGCCGACACCATCCTAGTCCAATTCGTAGACATTGAAGGATGACCTCTTTGCACAACAGCCCAACAAAGCGCGATTGGGACATTGGTAAGACAAGAAGGTTGGGAACATCCCGGCCTAGTTGGCTGTGTATATCCCGGCCCAATAAGGCTATGGATGGAAAATGAAACTGCTTTGTTGAGGTGCAGAGAAGCAACGCGTTGTCTTATTAAATAAGGGAAGAGTTGATGCTTGGCGAAGTACAGACAAACAAATCTCAGAATGGAAAGAGCTGATCTTTGACAAAAGTACAGACGAACAAATCTCAGAATGGAAAGAGCTAATCTTTAACAAAGGCACAGTCGTTCAAAAGGAAAGAGTGGATCTTTGACAAAATGCAAACACACAATCTCAGTCAATAAGGAAATAACCGACGCCTACAACTTTAGTCGGAAAGGGAAATAATTGATCCTCGAATACAAACGACCCGCAAATAATAATAACAGGTCCATTAAGAAATTAGTATAAATTAAGGCCTATTGAACACGTAAAGGTATACTTTTCTTACTTTATTACATACACCACATATCGAATCACTATTTGACTTGAGCGTCGGAGAGCATGCAGGTACCCCCACCCTCGGAGTTCAAACAATAAGAATATCCAGGAAGAGGCCGGAGGGGAACAAGAGGATGTTCGACACAGAGGGTTCTTGAGATCATCTAGTTTTGTACTAAAATAGTATCGATCAAGTAAAATTGGCGCCCACCGTGGGGCTAGGCTATTCTCAAGAAGGATGGTGTCGACAAGAGCAGCAGTCAATCAAAATACAATAGCAACGGAGATGCAACGGGAGACGAACTGTAAGACCCGTAGAATTTAATTAATTAAATAAATAATTAATTAATAAACACGGGAGGGGAAATAATTATGACATTAAATTATGGTTGGTATGACGTGGAAAAGTGCTAGCTCATGTGGTGGAGAGCACTTTGATTGTGTGAGAGGACTTGGGTTTGAGTCCTATGTATGCTAACTTTTGTGTTATTGTTTTATTATTTAAATCTATGAAAACATGTTCTGGTATGATATTATGATTGAATGTGATTTCTAGCATGAAATATGAATTGGTTAAATGGTTTGATATTGATTTGGCAATTGCATGGTTATGGGTTCAAGCCTTGGAGAACTTACATTGAACTTTATTTTTTTGGCATTTTTGGCTTTGACTTGAATATGGAAAGGTGGAAAGAAAACCTAAGTGAGTGGGCAGCCAAAGGAGGCTGGAAAGGCAGCCGTAGGGGAGTTGAATGGCACATTATGTCTTATTCAATGTCATTTTCGTTTTGGGATTAATCACCTAGTTTTAGGCACACTTTAAAATGTAAAATTAGGTTAAGAGTTAAGGTTTGACAAGCTGGAAAAGATACCAGAGAGAAAGAGAACACGTAAATCTAAGAGTTGTGAGACTTGAGGGAGACTTGTGGTGCTGAATTGTGAGGAAGCAAGGAAGGTGGGTGATCAAAGGAGAACCTTACAAATTATTAAAGTGTAAGTGAAAGGATCCAGGTTAGGGGAGCTGGACTCCGCGGTTTTGTTTTAAAAGAATAATGACATGTGATGTATGATAATTGAATGCCTATCTGCTATTGTATGCTTGAATTTCTGCGTTTCTGGAAATTTTCCAGAAACCGCTTGGCGGGTGATGAATCACCGCCAGGCGGCTCATTTGTTTATGCGAGTTTTGGCATTCTGAAAGTGGGAACCACCTGGCGGCACACCCTCAACCACCAAGCGACACGTGGGTTTGGGTCAGTTTCTGGGTTTTAGATGAAGGGCCTGGCGGTGTTGAATCAGCCGTCAGGCGACATGAGCGTTAGGTCTCGATTTTTGATGATTCCGGGTTCTGGGTGGTTTCCAAACGGGAAAGACCTTATGTCAATTTTTGGTGAACGATTAGATGTTGAAACTTCTGCTGAACGCAGGGAAATTTGGGTTTAAACGAATGTAACAGTGCAACTAGGTATTTAGGTTGAAAGGTTTGAAAATTTTGATAATGTGAGTCCCATTGGTGTGGCAAACCTGAGGGAAAATTTATGGAGTAGGTACTGTTGGTAACGCGACTTTTATGGGTGTGAAACTTCGTGAGGACTAGGGAGAGAAAAATTGGATTCGTGCGAGTGCAGTGCGAAATTTTGGAAATTCCAGAACTGATGCACCGCCTTGCGGTACGTGACTTGTTGTCAGGCGTCAATGTAAGGAAATTAACTCCATTTAGCTGCGAGAGAATTGAGGTTCTGAGGTAGTTCAATGGGAGGGTTGGTACACTAAGAGGGAGCTTAGGGCCACGAAATTTTGAGCCTGTAAAAAGGAAATCATATAACTTGAAGATGGTTAGATTAAAATAAGTATAGGGAACTATGAGGAAGGATTTAGAAAAATGAGATTCTGGTATGATGCTTAAAGTAGTGCAACTACAATTATGATATGCAGATAATGTTTCACGATAGTTATGGTTAAAGGCAAAGGATACTTTAGGTCCAAGGAGAAGGGTAATACCCCTACATGTTGTGGTATGAGTACTATTATAGGTATAAAATGGCTAAGCAATTTTGTAGAGAGTTGGATCATGGTTCAGATTACTAGTGATAAATGAGAGAGCGTGTAATTTGATTAACACAATGGGGTGGTTAGCTGTTCCTTATGATTATGGGGTAGAAAACTTAGAAACGTAGAAATGACTAAATGATCCTTAAGGAGGACTAATGTGGTAAACTGGTATGGTCACATGGGTTGAAGGATTGTTTCTTGAAGATAGTAACAAGCATTGGAGAAATATGGGTGAGTGAAGAATGAGGTCGTGAATATGGATGCTTGGGTGATGAGTGGAGTCGTTGTGTGATAACCAATACAATCAGAGGGTTGTCACTGTCACAGCGCCTAGCGAGACAGTGGGAACCGCCAGGCGGTAGAGGCCAACAATGGGCAACTGGCGCGAGGGCGCCTGGCGGTGAGGTTCCTTCCGCCAGGCGGAACTTGCAGCGAGGACGAACTATAGCCACTATGCGCCTGGCGGCACGCGACAACCGCCAGGCGGTCTGGGAGCTGGCAGCGCCTGGCGGTACGTGTCCCCCGCCAGGCGATTTGTACTACTGCAACTTTGAACATTGATTGTGTATTTGTGATCTACAAGGCGTCTAGTGGTGCTTTAAAGGTGGGGTTGCTGGTGTTCCTTGAGTTGTGGCTTGGAACGTATCCCTTAAGTAGTGGCTCGGGATAGGGGTTAAGAATGTGGTATTCCTTGAGTTGTGGCTCGGAATAGCATCTCTTGAGTTGTGGCTCGGGATGGCGGATGAACACGAGGAACCCTTGAGTTGTGGTTCGGGTTGGCGAGTGTTGCCAGTGTGAGTGTGCTAGTTGTGGCCAGTACGGATGGGTCCAAATAGATTGCCCTCCTCAGTTATTGGTTGACGAGTTTGGTAGTCTTAGGACGATACAAACTATGTTCGTATATGGGAACTCTACCTGGCGTTACGATGTATGATCTGTAGCATGTTTTCCCACACGTGCTCTATCGGTTGTGGCCGATAGGTTATGCAGCAGGTCACCTTGAAGTAATCCTTAGACGATGTAGAACACGAATGATCTGATTGGGGGTCAGATGGTAGAAATTAAAGTATAGAATAATGTGGAAAGTTTAAGTTATGTATGGTAATACGTGTGTATGTGAACATAGACATATCTGTAATATATATATGATATATATGTTAAGCTCACCCTATCTGCGTGTGTTTGGCGATGATCGTGTACGCGGTACACGGGAGTAGATGTTGTTGATGCAGGTGGCTCAATGGGAGCTTAGTCGCGGAGAGGGGTTCGACTTGGGGAATTTTATGCTTCTTTATTTCTTTTGAAACAGTTGTAAATCCTGATGGGTGATTTTATAACATTGCTTCTTTAATTTTGGAACTGATGGATTATGAACTTTATTTGCTCATTTAATAAATTTTAAATTTTCCCGCATTTTGGGAAAATAAGGTATTATTAAATGCATTGTTATTTATTTATTTATTTTATTTATTTATAAATTCGTAATATCCTGACGGGATGTTACACGAACCGTTAGTTAGAGGAATTGAGACGCAAGAACGAGGAAGAGATAAATGCCCTAAGAGAGGAGAACCAACAGATGCGGAGGCAAATTGAGCAAAATTCCCAAAAAGGAAAGAATCTCACAATAATGGAGAAGGAGAGGGCGGCATAGGGCGATACGAATCCAGTGTACTAACCACCACCAACCAAACAGGCGCGAGATCCAGAACAGCCAGACGCCACCCCTTCGTGGACCGGATCGTGGAGGTAGTACTTCTCGCACACTGGAAGGGTTGACTATGAGCCAGTACGATGGCAATACTGATTAGAGGAGCACGTGGACGTATTCACCACCCAAGCAGGGTTGTACACTTTAGATGATGCAATTCTCTATTGTGTTTTCCCACTCAACTGGTTCACACGATTACCACCCAACTCTATCGATTGTTTCAATACGTTGGTCATCCATTTTGGCATTCAGTTTGCCACCAGTAAACCACATCATTTCACCTCTCTGGCGTTAATGAATATACAATAAGAGAAGGGAGAATTTCTACCGGAATTTATGGAGCGATTGAGGAAGATATCATTGAATATCTATAATCTGAATCCTTAGGTCGTCATGCACCACCTTATAACAGCATTGAAGCTTGGCCCGTTTCTTGATAGTCTATGCAAGAAGCCCGTGAGCAATCTGGACGAGCTTCGAACCAGGGCAACCAAATTCATGCAATGGAAGAATTAAAGGAGTTTCGCAGTACGACCTGATCGGACACTCAGGAAAAGAAATACATCAACAAGGAAAGGGTGTTATCACCACGACCTGACAATGTTGTTATTAGGGATGTCAAAAATATCCGTATTCGCGGGTATTCGCGGATAAAACCCGCAACGGATAGGAACTGGATATTGTAAATGGATACCCACGGGTAACGAGTATGGGTATTTTTAATACTCACATATTAACGGGGCTGGTACGGGTATCATAGTATTCGTAACTGTGGATACCCGTACCCGCTATACTCTAATTTAAATTAAAAAAAAATAACAAAACATGATTAAAATATTAACATATTGATTTTTAATGAGTTATTTTTTTACCAATTAGTTTTAAAAAAAATCATTTCTTTGTAAATTTTCATTCAACACTATTTAAATGAATATTTTGGGCTTTGTTTAAAATTTATGAATGTTATGTATTGTATTTTATTTGAATTTATGACTAAGATGCGTTGTTAAATATTTATTTTTTATTTTTTTTGTAAATACTCGCGGATACCCGTGGATATTAAAAAGTTATAGTGGTACCTGCATAATGGATATCTGACAGATATGAATACGGATACGGAACAGATATTTATCCAGCAGGTAGGGTACGGAAAGCTACTACCCGTACCATACTCGTACCATTGACATCATAATTTTGTTATCACTTATAAAGCATGTCTTTTATTCATTCACCATTTATATCCATAAGCTTTAATTCAAAATCTTATTTTATAAAAATTGAATCAAACCATTGCCTGTTGTGCGCTATATATACACAAATACGTATGTCCTACATTATCAATGTGTAGACATATCGTACGTGACGAAAGAGCGTCTTTAAGTACCCTATTATTATCGTCCGTAGTACTTTCATGTTGAAGATCGTAGGGTTAGCACAACCTTTCTCCAATTTTGCCCATGGCTTGTTGAGTTGTTAACATCCTATAAATGGAATAAATGAGTAAGTACACCCTATTTTAAGGTGGATAGGGGTATAAAAAATAAAACGACAGAAAAGTACAACATCTAATATTTAGTGTAATATTCAATTTTAAGCACTCTTTATTTTATTTATTTTTAAATAAGTAGAAAGAAGACGAAAAGGTTTTTTTTTAATAATTATTATTCATTTTTGAAGAGACTTTACAAATATGCATTTATTTTTCTTCCACTTTGATTTTCGATTATATTATTATCACATGTAGTATTTTTTCATGTCCGGATATTTGTAGTAAAATTTTTTAAATACATTCATTTTAATCACTCAACTTATTTCATTTACTGCATAAAAATGGTATGAACTCTTGCAAACAAATTATATGAATTCACATAATATTTTTCATTAAATTGTACTTCAGATGATCTTCTCCCATTTTTACTTATACTTTTTAAGAGTTTGGAATCGACATAACGACGTCATCTTGATTAAGCTATATAAACAAAATTACGTATTTAATCATGAAATCAAATACTAATAAGGTATTACGATCACTAGGTTAGGTTGATCTATATCCATCGAAATAAAGGGTTGATCAACACTCTATAAATAGGTTCACATTTTCAAATATATTATTTATTGATTACAAATTTATCAATGATTTGCAACTCAGAATAACTTTCGGGTGTCAGATTGTTTTTGTTTTGTATTTTATTTTTTATTTTTTTTAGACACATCTGAACTTCGTCGGGAAAAGAAAAATACATTCTAGGACAACAAAATCCGTCAAGGTCTTGATAAGGTTTCAGAAAAAGTTGCACTTTATAAGACTATGGATAGATAAGAAAAGTGACAAATAGTGACAGCCGATAATAAACTATATTTATATAAATATGTAGTTTATTATGTTTGTTTACTGTACATATTTATTTTGTAAGTTAAGTTTTAGTTAAAAAAAATGGAATTGTAAATTTATAAAAAAAATGAATTATTTTAAAAAATGGATATTTTTCAAAGAGGAATAAAGTTGTTAGTGGAATAATTTTATTGTACTTATAACAATTAATAAGAATTTTATATTAGCATAACTATGCTTAAATGACAATTAAGAGAATAATAATAATAAATCCATAGTTTTCTTATTCAAAAGGCTAAATAGATAGATACATATCATAATCGAGTCCAGATTCTATACTGATTTTTTTGGTGTTGTTCTCTACTAAGCATTAAACCTACACTGTGTTGACATTATAAATATCTTTTTAATATATTTTAAACGTCAAAATTAATGATAATTGGTATATTATGGAGACACAGTAGAAAAATAACACCTAAATACCCAACAGATAATCCAAATTCATCACAATCCTTCTAGGTAAACAATTTTAGAAATTTAGATAAGAGAGATAATGTTAGGGATGGCAAAGCGGGCCAGTCCGACCCGTTTTGGCCCTCCCCGTGTTTTGGACCATAAAATGGAGGCTGGGTTGGCCCGCCCAACAGTTTAATATCAAGTTCACTTTTCTGGCCCGCCCTGCCCCGCCCCGTGGGTTTGCTCGCGGGTCAGCGGACTAGCCCGCATTTGTGATGAGCGAAATATTGTTTTTTGTGTTGAGCAAAATAAAAAAAATCATAATAACTAATATTCATTTTCTATCGAAATAATTCCAATTTGGTTACCTAATCAAAGACAAGAAAAATAACAACGAAGATTATAGCTAAAGTACAATAGCAACATGTCACCTGTAAGACCCACTAAATTTAAATAATTAAATAAATAATTATTTAATAAATGCGGGTCGGAGAAGCCTTTATGACATTAAATGTTAACCTTCATGATGTGAAAAAGTACTAGCTCAAATGGTTAGGAGTACTTAGTGGTGTGAGAGGACTTGGGTTTGAGTCCTATTTATGCCAACTATGTGTTATTTAAATTTTATTATTTTCTGATGACATGTTTGGAGCACGATGAGTAAGTAGATAGTTTTATATGCATAAATATTCGCATGAAAGGTGACTCGGTTGAGTTGGTTGTGCACTTGAATTGCAATTGTGTGGTGATAGGTTCAAACCTTGACTTGAACACAATAACTTTCTTTTAGTCAAAATTTACCCTAGCATGAAGGTGAAGAGGCATGTAAACCCTAGAGTACATGGCAGCAAGGGTGGCTGAAAAAAAGATTGCATTAGGCCATTAAGTGATAATTAAATTTTGATTAATGTTATTTTCGTTTTGGTGCAATTAACCAATATTAAGGTCACATTAAAAAGCTAATTTGGGGTAAGAGAAAGGGTTTTGTGAACCTGTCATTGAGATTAGAGCAGAGAGGATGAGATTGGGAGTGTATTGAGAGAACTGAGTGAAGCAAAGGGTGTGTGGGGAAAGAAAGATAAAGGAGGCCATTGGTGATCAAGGGAAAAGCTTACAACTTTCAAATTTGGCAAAGGAAACCAGGTTAGGGGAGTTCCTTCATTATTTAAATTGTGATTTTTGTGTAATCATGTAATGTATGGAATTGTTAAAGCCTGCATCTCTGTTAATGTCAAGTTTTGTTCGCGTTTATAGATTTTTCCAGAAACCGCCTGGCGGTAGTTAATGTGCCGCCAGGTGACCTAATGTGATTAAGCTTGTTTCTAGTTTTCTTATGAACCGCCTGGCGGCTGAGGGTGCCCCGCCAGGCGACGCAACCTGCGTCTTCCCATTTTCCCGTTTTTGTTGGTTTGTCAGTGATGTTCTGGTATTTGGGTTGTATTCTTATTGCACATATATGGTTGCCATGATGAATTATGGTTTGCACTTACTAAATTGATGGAAATTGCATGAACTCGAGAATGGAATTGGGGATTAGGGTTTATGCTGGTTTTGGGATAATAATCATGAACTATTTCAATGATTGATGCATTGATTTTACCGAATTGAGGATGATAGGGATGATGTATGAACTCTGTATGATGTGTGCATATAGAAACTCATTAGTATGAAGGTGGGTACTGTAATTGGGATATTAGGGTGCATTTCAGTGCTGGAAAAATCTGGGCAGAACCCATATATGCATACACCGCCTAGTGGTACAGGAATTACTGCCAGGCGGCTCGTCAGTTTAGCTTGCTGTATTGATTTGGTATGGATTTCGTGTTATTAGGTATTTAAAGGGTGAATTATTATGTATATGACTAAAATGGAGGTGGCATGTTAGGTATATGCAAGTGGCATGTTAGGAAACTAAATAAGGTTAAAGAAAGCGAAAATGGAAAGGGTGATATAATATAGCAGATGTTTTAAATGGTTGTAATATGAGATAAGCTATATCTCAGAGAGTATGTTAATTTGGTAATAAGAGTGAGATGGATTTATAGGACATGGTATGGTTGGCATAATTTTTCCCTAGACATGGTTTTTTTGATTAGGAATTGTTAGTAAAGTACATAAGAAATAATGACCAAAGTGTGAGTTATGAGTTTATATAAATATTAGATTGTATGATCATAAGACTGGTCGTATGTTGAGTGCATGTGGCATGTTTAAAAGGGTAAAGGAAGGAGAGCATGGGTACATGACAATAATTGATTTGATGGCATGTTTAAATGGGTGTGGTGTGATCTTGTTATAGACTTATGACTGGAAAATCCTACTGGAACTATATTTTTGTGTGTTGTATGATTGAGATCCTTTGGGATCTGTTTAAAGTACCAAAAATCAATAGCATTACGCTACTTGTATGGCACCTGGCGGCGTGGTGCGAGCCGCTAGGTGGTAGAGTCCAAAATTAGTGGCAGTGGCCACTGTCAACGTGAGGCGCCTAGCGGCAAGGTGGAGCCCGCCAGGTGGTGACGGTGCAATGAGATTTCTGCTGGCGCTTGGCGCCTGGCGGTGTGTGATGCCTGACAAGCGGTCTGGACCCAAATTCCGCCTAGTAGTGTGAGATGCGCGTCAGGCAGTTTTGGTGCAGTGATGGTGCGCGAGGAAAGGTTTTTACACAGCTTTAGGTGATGTTCATGATGCGAGGCTTTGGCTGGGGGCCCAGTTACGAGTGCAAATCGTATTGGGGTAACACGTGACCACTCTAGGTTGTAGCCTGGTGGTTTAGGAAGTATAGTGGAGTGTGCGAGTTGTGACGCGTACGACGAGGTTTCGAGTGATTGCCTTCTTCAGTGTATTCTGATAGAGCTTTGGTAGTCTGGGAACAACTACAAACTTACGTTTGTTTTGGGGAGCTCCACTTGGTGTCACAATGAGATGGTGTGGCAAAGTTATTCCCACGTGTGGACTATCAAGTGGTGGCCTGTAGTCGGAAGGGCGAGTAGACACTCGTGCAACAAAGATCGATCATTGATCTCGCCTAAAGGGTATAGAAATGATAGACATGTAATGCAAGTGTTGGAAGTGAAGAACTAAGGAAAAAGGGAAAAAAATACTAACCCGGGTTATAATATAGAGATATGTATAGTTATTTTTTATATTTGTTTGGATTATTTAAATGTGCTCACCCTATTTGTGTGTGTGTGTGTGTGACGATGATCATGTAACTGGTTACATGAGAGCAAATGTTGATGCAGGTGAGCATGCACATGCGTAGAGACGGAGTGGGGATCACGACGGGACTTTTTACTCAATTTTATTATGGCTTTTCTTTTGTAATTTTTATGGTTTGGTTTTTGTAATAATTGAACATTTCGGATTTAATTACTACTTAAACGACCATTTGGGCTCGCCCTGAATTGGCATTCCTAGATAATGTTGTCATTGACGCTATCTAATTAATACTACTTGATTATAGCAACTTCAGTCAAGCTAATTGTAGCTAATGGACTACATATAGTAAAACCAACTCCAAATCATATACAAACAAACATGAAATTGATTTTTAATAAAATAATTCATATTAAAATTATCCAGTGTATAGATCCTCAACTATAAACATAGGAATAGTTGAAAATTAAAACTTAAAGCCTTAGTACCTCTATTGGAAGAATGAGGCTTAAGGTTGGGAGTTTTGGTCCGGTAAAGATCCTTGTTTAAACGAGGGAAAGGAAGTCAAAGCATAAAGGATTAAAGCTTAAATCCTTAGTGCCTTAGACAGAACAATGAGGCTTAAGGTTGGAGGGTTTGGTCCGATAATTTCAGGCCTCGGTTAATGGGGGAGGCATGTAGTTTTAGGTTAGTCTTTGAAGGAAGTAAGGTGCATATAGTGAAGGTTTTGATCAGTGAGAGCAAAGCAAAATTGACCCAACTTATCAATTGGCTATGATGAACTTCTTGACTGAAGGAGTTGTATTAAGATCCGCAATCCCAAGATTAACGAGTAAGAAAGAATAGGGAATCATAATCGCACAAAGATAATGTGCTAGGATTTTGTTGTTATTTTGTTAAACCACTTAAAGATTTAAAAGAGATTTTTTAGGAAAAGATAAAGAGGTTTTTATTTGATTGCTTTGCAAAAGATATGGTTTGTAACAAAAGTTTTATAAATAAAGTGTAGAACTCCACGGAGAGGGGACCATGTTTTGAGAGCCCTAAATTCTCATTAAACTGGAGATTGATAACTTACTTAAATTCTTTTTTCTTTTCTATGTTCTTGAGTTGAGAGCCTTTTAACTCTTTGGCCATTATATTGGTGCCCACCGTGAGGCATGTAATTCATTCTTACTCCCACAAATGAGAAACCCACGACTGGTTCTACCATTGAGTGACACTGACAAAAATCCTAAGCTGCAACAAATCATGGACACTGTGTTAAGCTCTACCAACAAAATGAAAATAAAAGACTAAGAGTGGAGGAGGTTGATGAGCCTCTATTCCTTTACATGGCCCAAATTAAAACTACACTAATGGACTATTAGAAAACTCATCAAATATTTATGTCCTCCTTGGTCCATGAGAAAAACATTTGAAGCCTATTAGGCCCATTGTAGTCTTGAAGTTCCATGTCTTCGTGTATTCTTTTGAACATCTTCTAGTGATTGGGCCTTTAATTGGACTATGGTTGGGCCCAAGTCATCATTTCCTCCCTCATTAAAAGGATTTGTCCTCAAATATGGAGAGTCTATATCTTCTTCATACCCACCTACAAAAGGAATTTAATCAGTCACATTAAAGGTGGTATTGAGGCCACACTCCTCAGGAAGGTCTAATTGATAGGAATTATTGTTGACCTTCCTTAGGATTTGGAAAGGACCATCTCCATGAGGGTTAAGTTTGAACTTTCTTTGTTTAGGAAACCTTTCTTTTCTTAGATGAAGCCAAACTAAATCTCTCTCATTGAAGATTACCTCTCTTTTCCTCTTATTAATATATTTAATGTATCTCTCAGTTTGGTGTTGTATTTGTTGTCTAATCTCTTCATGCAAATCCTTGATAAATTAGATTTAGATACCCCTTCTTAATGAATAAAATCAAATGAAGTAGGGAGAGCTTTTAGTGGTTCTATGAACTACTATTATATGCAAACTCTATATAGGGAAGGTACTCATCGTCCCAAGATTTATGATTACCCTTCAAGACCACCCCAAATAAAGTAGATAAGGATCTATTAACTGCCTCTATTTGTCCATCTATTTGTAGGTGACAAGTGGTAGAAAAGTTCAACTTAGTCCCTAATCTTGACAATAAGGTCCTCTAAAAGTGCCTAAGGAACTTCAAAAGGAACACAAGAACATGATTGAAATCAAATAGGCAAAAAAGGAGTGAAATAAAGAAGGAAACTTATCTTTGGTAGACCTCCAAGCACTAACCAGGAGCTCTGAATACCAAATGATGGACGAAGGCTCCGTGGTGAACTCTTGAAGGATGGAGTCTTCACAGAAAACCTTCGTCCCAGATCTACTAAAGATGACTGACGACAATCCTCAAAAGGACCTCCAAATGAGTGGAGGATGCAGTGGAAAACTCGAATAAGTCACCAAGTTTCGTCGATGGAAGTTGGAGGTTCACCGATGAGATAACTCTAAGGTTAACTCTCGGTCAAGGTGAAGTCCTAGATGAGGGAAGACACAAAGGTGTAAACACTCGTATATTTTTTCAAAGTTATCCTTACATATGATGAAGAGGTAGTTAATGAATAACCTAACGACTAGACGATGACGAGGAACCCTAACTACTAGAAGGGGTTAGATGTCTCAACGAGGAAGTAGTGTGCGTCTAAAACAACCAAGGAACTCTAGTTGTTAGGGAGACGAAAAATGATGTTAAATTCTAGCTTGAACAAAGCCTCTAGGAATCCTGAGAAAGTTTGTGCTTGAGTGGCCATTAGAGCACATTGTGCTTTTGTTTGGTCTTGGCCTAGAACTGATGATGCATGCTGGTAGAATTGGTTGCATGTTGCCAACCCAAAACGAATGACATGAAAAAAAATGCAAAAACAACAAAAATAAAACTGGAGCCTAAAATATAAGCCCACAAATATGCTAATTACACCACTAAAAACAGTGCACCTATACATTTATTTAAGTATTTATAAACACAAAATGATAAACGGCTTTAGCCATTGGCCCAAGTTATAAGACCTTAGGGTGATTTCCATCATGATCCAACCTATTTAAAGTTATGTTCTACTATTTTTACAACTTACTTAAATCTATGTTATAGTGTTTTTACAATTATTGAAAGCTTGGCCTAATACATGGCCTAAATTAAAACTATACATGAGAAAAGCATTTGAAGCCCATTAAGCCCATTGTAGTCTTGAAGCTCCATGTCTTCTTGTATTCTTATGAGCATGCCTCTAGTGACTGGGCCTTGATTGGCCTATGGTTGGGCTCAAGTCATCAAAATTTTTACAAGATTTTAACACCGATAGTCACTCACTACATCAATTCCTAATATGTGCATATGCAAAACAAACTAAAATAAGCATAAATACATCCATACTAGTTAAATAAAGTCTAAATCATTGTGTTTCAGCAAAGAACATGTCATTCACTTATGGACACCAGAGTTGACCTCTCAAGGAAGTGTATACACTCATTGATTCTCAAATTTCTCAATAGAAAGTGTTTTGCCTTTTGCACGTGCTATAAAACTACATTTCCATAAGCTTGTAAAGACTCTAACATCCACCAATATGTCAAAAGCACACATAGAATCAATAAGACTTAAGATTCAGCTTGTAACCTAGCTTGGCTAAGGGTGTGTCAAAAAAGGTTTTGGATCTTCTTCAGCTAAGTAGTGAATAGTAGAGCAACGATGGCTAAGTGAGTGAATTCAGATCTTCTTCAGCTTTTGGCACCACACCATAATCAACAAACTTTGCTTTCTTTTCAACTTTTCATCTCTCTTTTATTTGCAACTTATGCTTCTTTTCATTTCAGCACTTGTTTTTCTCTTTTGTTTTTCTTTTTGTTTCAGCATTTTATGCAACAATTTTTCACTTTGAAACACCTCAACACAACCATACTTGAGTTACACACACTCATTCAACTTGTTCCACTGCTTCACAACTCTTAGATAAGCCATATTTTATGTTTCTTCTAATCATGACTGATCAACAAGGTGAAATGAACACAAGAAAGGGTAAAAAGACTCGAATCATGGGTGAAATGGTGTATAATTGTAGGTAGGCTATGGTAAAAAATGGTTGATATCATGTCAAAAGTGTGTTCAAAACATATGGTATCAATAAGAGTTTCCACAAGTTATATAGTGAAGCATACACAAGTGAATCACACTAGAAATCAAACATTTATGTTCAAGCCTCTCAATGCATGTATTGTGTCAAAACTAAAATGTCTTGTTCTTGAACCGGACCAAACGACCTCAGGAGTCTTCTGCTCTTCCCTTCTTCTTCTCTCTAGCATTTTCTGAGTCGCTAGCAAGTGCCGCTCCTAGAGGGTGGGTACTTGCAGGTACTCCGACGCTCAAGTTAGCTCAACGTAGTGTAAGAGTGAGTATAGAAATCATAGAAAAGATGATCTTACCTATGACTATTCAACCCTATTTTATATTACCTGGACTCAATCTTCTCATTACTACCTTTGAGGTCGTTTTTATTCTTTCATAAATACTAATAAAACCCCATGAATGCCATATTGTAACTGCAAAAGATTCCTCTTGTACCGTTATACTTTCCTAATAAGTATGAGATTGCACATCTTCCTTTACACGCTTGTACCTTGCCTATTTTCACATTGGGCCAAGACATCCTTACCCACTATTTGGGTCAAGATGAACCTGACACCTCTCTACACAAATGGGTCGAGATATACCCGACACCCACTATAGTCAGCTTCCCTAACGCTTCTATTGTGCACGCTTAGGCTGGGACGCTCCCCACCCTCCTAGCCGAGATCATCCCATCCATTCTAGCCGGGTAATACCCGACCCTCTGTACATGTCTAAACATGTAAACTTTCTAGCCATCAATGAAAGGAATGTAATAAATAGCTAGAAATCAATCTACTCAAAGTAGAAAATTTATACATATATGCACATCACAAAATTGACCATAATGAAAGAGTAAATATGTAAAATATGTGAACACACCTAAAACAATGCCTAAAATTATCTACACAAGTTCTAATTGACTAAAATCACCTAAAAATGACTCCTAATAAAATTTAAAAAATTCATTGCTCAAACCTTAAAAATTCTTCTAGAATGGCCAAATATTTGTAAATTGCTCTAAACTAGCCTAAAGAAACCATCCTAACAAGTTTAAAATGACAAAATCAAGCAAAACAAAAGCTAACCACTAAAATAGGCTACAATTGTAAAATTTGAAAGTTGCATTAAACTGATTATTAAAATTGACAAATAGTTGCTAAACAACTTTTAATTAGTAAAAGGGAGATCAAAACTTAGATTAATTTAAAAAATAATAGAAATAGAAAATTTTGGCTACGAGAAACCAAAAATGCACTTAAGAACAACAAACACTACACTACAATGACGAAAATTCTATGCCTAAGCTATCCAAACAGAAAACTCACCATCTAAGCAAAAGTTAATGATAAGAGAATGCTAAAAATCATGCTAACCATTATAAGTAACATTAACCAAGCAAAAACTATAACTATGCTAAATTTGAGAATAAAATTGTGAGGCAAGTATCTAAGAAGGTTTCATATGCCAAAAGACTATAAAAAAGCATAGCTAACCACTAAAAATTCATTATGAAACCAAAATCTAAGTATGCACCTAAAATTTTTCTAAATATAAAATCTTTATTGAGATATACAAATACTTAAGAAGTACTAAACTGAATAAATATTAAAGAAACTAACATATCACATTTTAGAAGGTACAAAAAATGCAGAAAAATAAAAAACAACTCAAACTAACTTCAAATTCTAAAATGCACCTATGCAAATCTGAAATGTAAAAGTATTATACTAGTTAGCAACTAAAATGAACATATAAAACTGAAATAGATCTAATACTACTAGAATAAACTAAAATAGCAACTGAACATGTTCAAAATCATCAAACCAACCTATTACTACATATATTTATAAAAGTAAATTTCAACATGTTCCTTAAACTGTGCTGTAAAACAGAACAAAACTAGAAAGCGAAATCAACACCACCATAAACTTATAAATACAACATAAGAGAGTTGGGATAAGAAAGATGAAACTAGGTTCATGAAAAACTATGTCAAATTATGATGTGGCTGAATCCTGACTAGCAGACCTGTAGCTAATTCACTATATTTGGATTTTCTTAACATCAAATGCATTTCATTTTCATTTTTTGGCTGCCTCTCCTGAAATATCTTCAATTGAGTCCAATTCATCTTAAACGTTTTATCATCTTCTATTATTCTTATTTCAACAACCCCATTTGGAAATATTGTAACAAACTTAAATGGTCCCTCCCATTTTGATCTCAATTTTGTACCTATAAGCTTTAATTTAGAGTTGTATAACAATGCTTTTTATCCAATGTAAAATTCCTTGGGAATAATCATTTCATGACATCTCTTAGATGTTTCCTTGTAGATCCTTGAATTTTCATATGTCTCCATTTTGGTTTCTTCAAGTTCCTGTAGTTGCAATTTTCTATTTGCTCCTACTTCATCTACATTCATATTACACTTCTTGATGGCCCAATATGATTTATGTTCCACTTCTATATGTAATTAACATGAATTGCCATACACAATTATGAATGGAGACACTACTAAAAAAAACTCATATTTCCTACCAATTTTGTTTTGAATTTTTTTTGTAAGAAATACTTATAAATTTTTTTATGAAAAAAAATTTGCCAAAAATTGTTGCCAATTTTTTTGTAAAATATTTTGTATAAAACACTTTTCGCAACAAATTTTGTAGGAAATACTTGCGAATTTTATAATATTGTAGGAAATAATTACCCACGAAGGAATTACCTGTCAATTAAAATTCTTAGAAAAAATAGCAGGAAAAAGTCTTTCTTACAAGTTTTCTTAACAAATTTGCAACAAAATTCCCATGTAATATGAGAATTTTTAGTAGTGAGACATCCCTAAAGGAGTTTTATATGTTGTTCTTTGAGCCCAAAATGATTCATATAAGATCTGATTCCAATTTTTTCTACTCAATTGCACTAATTTTTGGAGTAGTTTCTTCACCTCTAGATTAAATACCTCGGCTTAACCATTGGTTTGTGGATGGTAAGGTGTAGATATCTTATGATTTACTCCATTTTTGATAAGTAATACAACAATTATTTGATTGCAAAAATGAGTCCCTTCATCACTTATTATATTTTTTGGCACTCTAAAGCATGAGAAAATATTAGTCTTGAGAAATTGTGCTACAATTCTGGTATCATTTGCCCTTGTTGCCTTGGCCTGCACTCATCAAGAAACATATGAATAACCAGAGGAAGTGGGTAAAGGCCCTATGAAATCAATTCCCCATATATCAAATACTTCACACAAAAAATAGACTTTTGTTAAGGCATCTTATTTATTTTTATATTTCCTCCAGCTTTTTAGCAGACATCACAAGTTTTTCACAAATTTATATGCATCCTTGAATAGTGTCAGCCAAAAGAAACCACAGTCCAAAAATTTAATTACAATACATTTTCGTCCAAAGTGACCTTCTTCCACTGTATCATGACATCCTTTTAACACTCTCTGAAATTCATGATCAGATACACATTTATAGATGATTTGATCACTAAAAAACATCCATAAAAATGGATCTTCCAACAAAAAATATTTGGAATGAAATTTCAATTTATCCACTCCAGCTTTATTGTTATTGCACCAAGGTTTGGATAAAACTATGTGCATAGTGTATAAGAATTAATCTGGAAATTTATCACTTACACGAATAGGGTCAACTAGACTCTCAATTCGACTAAAGTGAACTGCAAATTGATTTAAAGCATGACGCCTACATTTTATCAAAATATCTAACTCTTGCATGAGCAACAACCATATCTTGAGCCTTGGTTTAGAATATGCTTTCTTCACCAGTTTTGTTAATTCGTTAGGAGCCATTTTGTACGAAGCCACTGATATTGAACCTGCTCTCGAAACAAAATCTATAGCAAAGTCCATTTCTCTGCTTGGCGGCAACCAAGGTACTTCATTCGAAGAAAAAAACAACACCAATACACTTTTCCACTACCTGTATACCAATGATCTGCTCCTTGGCACTATTTTCTTTTTCTCTTGGGCTATAACTATTTAACAAGTAGCCCCTTCATTGATATCCATCAGAACCCCTTAAACCGAACTTAGTTTTAACCCAGTCACATATGTTAACATAAAATAGCCTAAATGATTTGATACTTGAAGATTTGATGAAGCTTTTGTGAAGGTACTTGAAGTCATTGCCTTGGAACCATGCTTACATTGATGAAGATATTGAGATTTGATGTTTCACGTGTTGATCAAACCTTGTGTGCGTGCCCTCTATTTGGATTTATCATGCAGAAAACAAGCTTGAAGATTGTAATTCATATTGTAGACCATTTTGCATTAATTAGATGTATAGGGTCATAGTTATGTCTTTTAATCTGTTGAAATGTTTTTCAACATGTTAAATGGTGTCTTTTAATCTATTGAATGGATTTTTAACAGATTAAAAGGTTAGCTGCAGTAGTCTTAACTGAGACTTGTTCAATTAGTTGATTTATTTTCTAATCAACTGATTTCACTTAAGTTAAGTCAAATCAACCGATTGATTTGAAAAGAACTTGTTGAATTTCGTAACAATTTAATTATAAGAGTTGTATTTTTCAAAAGAGAGGTAAGAAGACCATTTTTAAGCGTGAAATCATTCTAGTGGAATTCTCTCTCTCTTTCATAATCATACAGAGTGCAGTTGTTGAAGATTGATCTTAGATCATTCTTGGAGCATTTTACTTGGTGTTTTAATCTTGGAGAAGGTGCTTGTGGTAGGCAAGGTTGTGCTACCATTGACGTTTGATCTTTCTCAAGCTTTTTGGTTGTGCTTGGTGGTTTTCTAGGTCTGCAAGAGGTGTCTTGTTGTGCTGGTTTGATTCTTGCGTGATTCAAGAGTCATTGTGTGGTATCCTTACATATTTTAAAAGTGTAAGGGTGTGAACTTTGTAAATCTTTTGAAATAGTGCAAAGTCAAGCTCAAGTTGCCTTGATTAACTGGATGTAACTCAGGTTTGAGTGAACCAATATAAAAATCTTGTGCATTGCTCTTTTCTCTAACCCTTCTCTCTTGCATTACTTTTTAAAGTTTAAAGAATTGTGATCTAAACCATGTTTTTGACATTCTTGTGAGATCTGGTGTTATATGTAGCATTGATCATGTTTGTATAACTCATTTAATCATATCTTGACTGATCTTTCATATTGATCTTGCTTTAAATCACAAATTCGTATTTCTACACTTTTTCCAGTTTTTCAGTCGACTATTTTTGTGTTTTAATCGATTGTTTCTATCAGTACTGATTCTGACTATATTTGTTTAATGAAATCAGTCGGCTAACTCTATTTTTAATCGATTAAAAGTGTCCAATGCATGAGTGTTTGCATCCTTATTTGGTGGTTGATTTGATTCAATTAAAAAAAAATTAGGCTTTCAAAAGTCACCTTATTTTTTAACTAGCCAATTCACCCTCCCCCTTTTTGGCATTTCAACCATTTCAAAACTTACAGCATCTAGAAACACCACGTTTCATTTCCCGTAGTCGATACGAATGTGATTGGCAATCAACCAATCCATCCTTAGAGTTACGTCTAAAATCTCAAGCGGTAAACAAATAAGGTTTAGCACAAACCTGCACCCCACCACTTCATTCAGACACCCAATGCACACCGAACTAGTTGAGACCTGCCCAAACGTTGGTATAGAAACCTCAACTCACTCCCCATATCACACACTGGTAATCCAAGCTTTTTTATGCATACAATAAAGATAAAAAAGTGTATCTCTATAGAATCAAAAAATACATGCACACACTTTCCAAACAAAGTACATTTGACTTGGATTAAAGTACCTAATTGAGTAGCTTCCACACCAGACAAAGTAAATACTCTCCCAACTGCCTGAGGCTTCTCACCAGAAAGCTTTTGCTACCACAATCCATTACCTGACTTCCTCTCAGGATAAGTATTGGCAAAGTGTCATGACTTATTGCAGATGTAGCACTTCCTTTCCTCCATCTTCACACTGGTTAGTTGACCACACATGCGTTTGTAATGAGCACCACCACACTCATAACACTTCATATTTCCTGAGCTAGACAATTGAGGTCTATCATACAACTTCTTTTATTGCTTGTTGATAAGTCCCTTATCTTTGGAGTTTTTCTTAGTTATTTGTGCTATTTTGGGTAGGTTTAAATTGGTAAGTAAGAGTAATTAGCTTAGTATTAGTTTAGTTGGCATTTTAGTCTAATTTTATAAAAATAACTTAATAAGGTATTTTTAGTGCATTTTTAGTGTAAGTTCTAGTGATATGTAGTTTAGCTTAGATGATAGAATCTTAGATAGGTTTATAAAATCTTAGTTCAAATAGATCGACTTAGGAGTAGCCATAAGGATAAAGTACTAAGTTGGTGATAATTTATCATATATATTTAATTATATAAGATAATTGATATTATCAACCAACTATATTTGTCAATTAGTTCTAAAATTGGCTATATCTCTCCAAATATTTATAGATATTCATAACAACTATAAAGATAAATGATATTTATGATTATTTTAAAGATGTTTGAGAGATTTTAGCAATAGAAGAACCCAATCCAAGTCTTATATATAGAGACTAAGGGGAAGCAGAAAAGACAAGCTCGGAACTTCGGAGTTTAGGAACCTTTTAGGGGGCCTAATTTCATTCTCTCCATTCTTTTCCTATTTTATTTTATTTTGATTTCATGGAGTGTTAAGCTTCAAGATTTGATTTCATTATAATTTTATTATGTATTCTAAGGTTAGAATGAATAAATTCATTTGCTTTTTTGATTCTTGTGATTTATTTTCATATGTGTCTTTTGCCTTTTAATCAAATAAAAAGTAATGATTTTTACATTTTAGCAAGTTAGCACAGTGTTAAATCTACATAACATATCAATCTTATGAGTTCAAGGGTTTTTAATTTTAATTGAGAATGTATTTTGATTAAATTTAGAAACTTTCATGTGATTGAATGGGTTTTTGCCCATGATTGAGAATGTATTTTGATTAAAGGTGAAAATTTTAACAAGAATTAATTAAGAATGTGCTTTGGTTAACTAGCTTTTTACTTAATATTAGAGGTAAAATAATATACATGATTAGACATAGTAATAAATTGAGAATGTACTTTAGATAACCGATGATAGATTTATTTTGAAAAACACGTGTAATCAATCTATTTTCTTTATCATTGTTTTTTTATATCTTTTGATCTTTATCTTCTTCTATTATTTTTCCAATATTATTTAACTAACCCCTTTGGTATAGTTTTTAAAGAACTAATTTTTCAAGGATCCCTTCCATGTTCGTTGGAAGACAACTTAGAGTTAACTTTACCCATAATAATTGATGGAGCTCCAAGGTGTGGTGGCTGGTTGAGACTCCATTGGCAGCGGAATTGGAAATGGAAACAAGTGTTTAAAGCTCTTGTAGCAATGGAATTTGGAGTGGTGAAAGGAGACTAGACTAAAAACTAGACTAGTGGAAGGTGGCTAGAAGAAATGTTGGAAACCTCTAGCTTAGGTGCTCTCAAAATAATAGAAGAGTGCAGTGATCTCAACACAAGCATTCTATTAGCAATTTCAAGAGTAAACTCTACAAAGTGCTCTAGAACTCTCTTTTATAGAAGAAAAGGTCACTAATGCACATGCATATGAAATTACATTTGAACTAAGATGCAAGCTTGGAGAAGAAGTCTCTTTCTTGGCCCTTGGATGCGCATGATGGGTTGGATGCGTGACAAGTGGCATGGCACTCCTTTGCAAGCTAGAAGCCACTCCTTTCATGTGGCAAGGAGAATGTCTTGGCCAATGCTCTCTATTGGGCTTGGATTAGCCCAATTAAAACATAAGGAACATGTTTATTTAGCCTACTATTTATGAAAGGCTATTCTAATGCTCAATCATGTAATCTCTTTGTATCTTCACATCTTCTTTGGCCCATGAAAAGAGTAATTGAAGCCCATGAGAAGTTTGTCCATTTTGAGGCAAGCCCATTTGGATCTTCTTTAGAATGCTTCTTATTATTGGGCCTCTTGGTGGGCTTTGGGCTTGAGATGCATGTGGGCCATGGATTGGGATTTGAGCATGATTTGGGCCTAAACGTTGGCCCAAGCTATAAGCCTTGTTGAGATCACATCAATAATCTTTTGGCTACTTTCTTAACAATACTAAAGTTGTAATATATAAGTAGTATTAATTTGATCACGTCAACAACATCGTTATCAATAATGCAGCTAACAGGTTCAAGGATAGCATTGAGGTGATCATTGAAGGCCACTATAGAATCCAAATAAGCCAAAACTCATGGAATTTGTGTAGAGTTGACTTTTCTAGTGAGTTGACCAGAACGTTGACTCAAAGTTGACTTTTTGCATTTGAACTCTAACGGACATAGCAACTATAGGAGAAGCTTAAAAGCACTTGAATACACTTGTGTTGACCTTGAAAGGGAAAAGAATTGATTAAAAGTTGCATAGAAAATCCAATTATAAAATTTGCTTATTTAAGTTATTTGTGTAGTCTTAGCTTGTAGTTTAGTTTTAGTTTCTCGAATGCTAACTTGTTATTTACGTTTTGAATGCAGGAAGTTAGCTTTGTAAGGTTTTGATGCCACTCCTAAAGCCAAAGGATGGTACTTAGATCAAGGGTTGTGATGGAAAGGTTTCAAAGCTACCATGGAGGATGATGCATACAAAGGATTTGAATTGGAAGCCAAGGGTGAGCTGTCATAGAGTTGGTTGCATTACTTGCTATAGGAGGTGGAAGAAATTGAAGAGGCAACAAGCCGCAATAAACGGGACCCTTTGCAATCTGTGGCTCCAACTGAAAACTTGCCACCTAGGTTGATAGTGAAGATGAGCTTAGTTAGTTAAACTAGTTAGAAGTTAGTTTAGTTTTTGGAAGGAGTTTTTGGCAGTTGTGTCACTTGTAAGAGGCAATTTATCAAACGTCCCTACTGAAAATTACTTAATTAAAATAAATAAATAATAATTTAAAAATAAACCTCATAATTTTATTATTCCCAAATGCGGGAAAAATTAAAACATTATTCAATGCACCATAATTTAAAGGAAACTAAAGTAATAATGTTATTACAAGTTTCAAAATAGCGACTACGTAAAAAAATAAAACATAAAGAAAGTCTCTAGTCAAAAGTCCTCTTCTATCCCTCTCTCTGTAGTTATGCATCAACAACATCACCTGGAATATCCTCTACTCGCATGTGACAAGTCACACGATCATCGTCAAAGACAAATAGAAAGGGTGAGCTCATAAATTAATTATCACATCAGTTAATAATATCAATAGACCTCACTATATTATTCTAGTTAGTACTTGGCCAATACCTTAATACCCCAAGGCTTTTTAACCTTCAATTCACAGAAATAGTTAGCCATGGACTCAGGATTTATGATGCTCACACAAACTTGCCCGCTCGTGGTCCTACTTCTACGAACCTCCTCGCTCGTAGTCCTGCTCTACGAATATCCTTGCTCGTAGTCCTACTCTACGGACCTACCCGCCCGTAGTCCAATACACGTGATCCACCATCTACGAACCTCCCCGCTCATATCATCATGTGTTCACCACCATCCATGAGCCTACCCACTCATGGCACAACATATCCTGATCCAAGTCCTGCATCATTGCGTACAAACAACACACGCAACCACTGCCTGCAGCACTATCGCCTAACGTAGCCTAAGCGCCGCTAGGCGAAATTCCTATGTAGACCGCTTGGCGGAACACCATTGCCGCCAAGCACCATGCCTCTCCCAGACCCATTGTTTCAGGGTCTATCGCCTGGTGGACCACACCCTACCACCAGGCACCATGCGTTGCAAGGATCCCTTGGTGCTCCTATCGCCTGGCGGCACTCCTACTGCCGCCTGGCGCCATATCAGTAACAAATCCCTGCTAGTTTTGGCACCTAAAACAGACCACATTTCACTATGAAATGTCCTCACACATTCACCCTTAATTCTAAATTAATACCTAACTCTAAATACAATGCCTTTTCACACGTAATTCCGTTTTTTTTAACTTGATTACACCACTCCTTATTGAACAAATGTTACTCATTAGTCACTCTAACCTACACCATGCCTTAGTCAAATTCATGGATATGACTTCTCCTCCAATAAATCCCCCTTTCCAACAATTGTTAACATCATTTTGCCAAAACATACATTTACCACAACTGTAGGATTCCCATATAACAGCCAATTAATACTTCCCAAGTCACCCATTTCATCCATCCAAGTGAACTTCTTTAACAGAGAATTATGAATCAACCACTATCCTAGATAATGTAAGACTCACACTAGCATAATCCCTTACCTTCTTTGCCACTATATTACACTCCTTTCCACATCTTATACTTAATGAATTTGATATATTCTCCCATAATTCAATTATTATTCATTGACTTACCAAACCCCATAATCACATAACCCACCATTTCAATTTAGTTATTCTCTTTTTCCACTATTCCCTTATATCAGATTATTGATTACCACTAGAGTTCATTACCTATTTCACATCAATTCATCCCAAGTTCACCCTCACATCCAATATGTTGCCTATATCATCACTAACCTCCCATTCCTTTTATTTTTGTCATCTGATCACGCTAAATTTGTTCACAACTCAATTCACCGGTAGCCTCTCTCACATCCAATTGACCAATTTTCCCAAAACAACATTGATCCACCGCTATCGCCTGGCAGCCAATGAGATATCGCCAGATAGCACATCAGTACCTAGGTAAAAGCTCAGGTTTCCTATGCCTGCGAGCCCGATTTTCTATCAATCTTCGATTCCAATCAATTCCTACGCACCAATATTTCACATTCACTTATTTTCCGACTACGGACTCAACCCAAACATCATACCAATTCAACAGGATCGTCATTGACATCTATTTTCAATAATTCAGAATCGCTCACCCACGCGAGTCACAAATACCTCGAGTAACACCAACAATTCATAATTTAACATTTACATAGACATAATATTCTGAATGGAAAGATCACAACATCATAAAATTCATAAACACAACAAACATACCCAAATGCGTCGCGTCGCCTGGTGGTTACAACTCGCCGCCAGGCAATTCATGACAGAACCCAGAAATTGGGTTAAAGCTGATGCGTCGCCTGGCAGCATCATCATCACTACCAGGCAGTTTCTGGGCGAAAACCTAGAAACCTCGAAAAACAGCGCAAAAAGAAAGGGTTTTCATTCAGTTTGATCATAGCAAAGCACAATACATTATACACGAACCAAAAACATATGAAAACAACTCTCCTTACCTGGAATCATTGCTCCAATTGAAATCCTTACTCTTCTTTCACACTCCTTCTTCCATTGACTTTTAAGAACCACCACAATTCTCCTCCTCTTTGCTTTCTCCATGCACCCAGAACTTATCCACTTTCACACCAAATTCCTCTACACTTTACCTAACTATTTTCCTCTCATATTATAAGGTTTAATAACCATCAATCCTGATTAACTTGGTGGTTTTACAAACTTTATGGCTGCTCCCTCTGACGACTAGGGTTTGCTGACCCTTCTCATTCATGCCAAAAAGAAATTTTGCAAAAGGGAAGTTTAATTTGTTCTTAGCAAGGTTTGAACACACAACCATTCAATTACACAGTCAATACACAACCAATTCCAGCAATACATGTTTCGTGATAATTCCTATAATTTTAGGATTACATTATCACTAATCACATTCAAACATAACATTAAAATAATACACACATTAAAATAACATACAATTGGCATACATAGGACTCAAACCCAAGTCCTCTCACATAATCAAGTACTCTCAACCACTTGAGCTAGTACTTTTCCACGTCATAACAATCTTCATTAAATGCCATAAAGGCTCCTACTACTCGCATTTATTAAATAATTATTTAAATTTCTTGGGTCTTACAGTTTAAGTTCCGCAAAAGTTTTATATACATTCATCACCACTTACACACTGCCAATACATACATTTTCACTTCATCAAAATAGCCTATATTCACAATTTTGTTTTTCTACTGTTTTATGTGCTTTTCTAGAGGGCTCTTTGATTAATGACCACAAAGTAGGCATTGTAACAAGGATCTTTCTCTCTTCACCCTTTGTGGGTTTTGCTTTCAATTCCACCGATTTCTACTATTTCACCATTTGTTCTTCCATTTCTCAGTTTCCTTTTCTGCTAAATTGGTCATGAATGACTTTCAATTGTTTATGCATTCATTAAGTCATAAAGTTACTGGATAAGATTTGGAAACAAGTTAAAATCTATAGGATGCATAGTCATCTAACTTCTACCAAAGATCTTTTGATTTGAATTGAGTATGCTTAAACAAGTAATTTTGGATCCATGAACTTAATTCTGCAGAAATTCACACACACAGTTCCATTCAATCTTCTCTTTGATTTTCAATTTCGCATGTTTTTCAGGTTCATTTTTCGTCTCTCATCGATTTGTGATGCAATACATGATCTATTCACCTCATTTTCACAATGATTTCATAGCTTTTCACCTTTAATTTTTCAATTGTGTGTTTGACCAATAATTTCCTTAGATTAGGGTTTGTGAATTGGGATTTTACATTCTACTCGATCTTTTTGTGTGATTTCAATATTTAAATCTAATTAATGTTCATTCAAATTGTTTTGTATCTTTAGGTTGTTCATTCATTTGTTCTATGTCCACATTTGAATTTTCCATGCATTTTCACACTTGAACACTATTGTGCAATTTTTTTATTTTCCAGAGTTTAGGTTCTAATAGCTTACTTTGTGCTAAGTTTAGTTTAGCTTAGTTTGTTTAAAGTGATAGATTTAGATTTCCTCTATTTTACGCAAACACACTCAAGAATCATTTGAAGTTAAATTGTCTTTCCTAGGATTGATCTTAGTTTGTCATTACACTGCATTAGTTAGTGACAAAATCAAGTTTTGCATAAATCTGAAGTGACTAAAAGGTTTATCACTTGTCTCTAGAAAAGATGCCTTTTTGAGTCTTGATAACATGACTAAGGTCCACCTAAATTGTTCCACTATCTTTGCCTATTCTACTAAAACCGGAAACTCCCTAATACTCCTTGTCACAATACCTTTGCCAACTCGTGTTTTAGCCCCCTTTCAAACTCGTGGCACCTTCATTCCTTGGTTATATTCCGAGAATAGAATTGGGCTAAATATTCAAACCTATTCACATAGGCATGCACATACATTTTTTCCTATTAGAAATTCTACCTCCTCGCCACGAGCTTCAATTTGTTGCTACATACTACCCCACTAGTACTCAACATCACCCACTAGAACAAAAGACGCATAAGTTATCTTCTACTCTTCAAGGCAGGCAATGACCCTAAAGATCTTCTCACTTTCCCTAATTAAAGCATCAACCTTATGAGATGTAGCCTTTACCATTTAACTTAGTAGGATTATGCCTCATGAAGTCTTTTAGGCTGATCTAATTCCTAGGTGCATTGTTGGCAATTTGTTGTTGAATCGCATTGACCATTAATTGGATGGCCCGCGCGATCTCATCAACAAGAAGAATTGAGTTCAACGTACTAGGTCAACGGTGTGCCATCTAGACCACTGATAAGTCCCTAATATTTAAAGTTTTTCTTAGCTAATTGCATTATTTTGAGTAGGTTTAAGTGGTTAATTATGAGTAATTAGCATATATTATTTTATTTAAATTTCTAGTCTAGTTTTGCAAGTGTTATTATGAGTAATGCATTTTTAGTGTAATCCTTAGAAGTGTTATTAGCTTGGTCCAGTTTAGCCTTCATATTAGGTTCATCAATCAATAGTAGCAAAGTAGTGTAAGTTTTAGTTTTATAGATAAACTTTGAAGTAGATTTGTCTACTTTTAGGAGTCTTTAGAAGTAGTTGGAATGACTAGCATTGTCTTCTTGGATTTTTGAGTGAAATGCATAAGGAAGACCTAGAGTCTCATCTCAGAGTTCAGAGAAGCCATAAAGATAAAGCTGATTCAACCAATTTGCTCGAAAATGGCATTTGGTGCAAATGTTGACCAAAGTTTGATCAAAAGTTGACTTTTTGATTTTCAAATGCAAATGAAATGGCACATTTTGGGAAAGCTTTAGGACATTAAAATACACTTTTTCTAACTTCAAGATTGTTTAAATATGGTTCATATATGCATACCACTCTCAATCTCATTATTGCATGTTTAGCTCTTCTACGTGCATTGTAGACGTAGCATAATTTGGTTTTGTGAATGATAACTTGTTATCTTAGTGGAAGTATAGTCAGAGCGTCAGAGTGGAGTTTTTGAATTGGAATTGAGTGTGAAAAGATGTTGTTGTGATTAAGTAGAGCTTAATTCACACAAAATTAGCTTGAGAGAGCCCTTTGAATGAGTGAGTTTGGAGCTGCTATGAGCCACCTGGACTCAATCACCTACTGTAGCAGGTCATGGACGTGGAAGCGTCACCAAATATGAACAAGTGAGTTGGAGTAAGTTGGCACAATTGCTGGGAAACCTGGCACCCAAGTTCCAAGTGAAAATTGCAAAGGACATAGGCAAATTTGTGGTATTTAGTTAGTTAATATGATTTGTAAAACCAATAGCAAGTCTAATCTTTCTATTATTTGGCCGCCAAAACACATTTGAAACACAAACAAGAAACATCATTCACCACCATTCCTCTCTTACACCACGAAACCATTTTCTCTCTTTTCCACCACATCACTCATTGTTGTTATGCACCATTTCTGCGCTTTTCTGCCATGGATTTCTACTGGTTTTGATTTATTTGTAAGATACTTCTTCATTTTAATGATTATAGTTGACGTAAACATGTTCCTTGATATGAAATTGATGTTTTCTTTTCATCTTGACCGATTAAACACCACATTTTTTGTTATTCATGGCTGAAATGAACTCATGATTCAATTTTGAGTGATTGAGTGATGATGATCTAAAAAAACATTGGATTTGAGTTGGAAACGAGTTGAATTTTCAGAGGATGCAGAGTTCATGCTACTTAGATATCAAAGGTCATTTGTTATGACCCACCATACATAATTCATCAAATTGAAACATGAACTTCATTTCTGTAGAGTTGAACCACTGTTCATGAACTTCATCGTGAGCTTATGCACATTGTTTCTAAACCATTGCACATTTAATTTGTCATTCATTGCATCCAATTCACCATTCGTGCATTTGTTCATTTTTACCGTTAATTAGGGTTCTTGATTTGGGATTTTGAGTTGTACTTGATCGTTTTGCATAATTTTTGTTCCTATAATCAATAGAGATAATTTCTAGATGTTTTGTAATACTACATTTTCATTTCACATTTTGAAGGTTGCCTTGCACATTCGTATGTGAACTTCTCTTGGGAAATTTTCAGAATCTTGTTTTCTGCATAATTGCATTTTCTTAATTCAATTTCAATGGTTCAATTGAGTTTCATTTAGGTGTCAAAAGTGTTTTGAGTGTTTAATTCGAATTTAGGATCATTGCATTACATATTTACACATCTACATGCTTAGTTAGTGGTAGTTTTTCATCAAACATCTTAGGTGCATGAGATTTCATTTAGGCATTTCATCAAACAGTTTGTATTTTTGCATCTTCATAAGCATTTTAAGTTTGTTTCAATTTTAGTTCAAGTATACTTTGCTAGATTTCTTCATTTCCACAAGACAAGTTCAATAAATCACTCATTTGCATTTGCTTATCCTTCGGATTGATTCTTGGTTGATCACTATGATATATTAAGTAGTATTAGTGAGGAAATCGAGTTTGATTGAATCTCTAGGTTACAAGAGGTTTATCAACCACATATAGCAAGTTAAAATAATTCAAACATCACAACTTAAACATTTAGAACATTACAGGGCATACAATATGAGCATTTCAAATATAACCATTTCAAAGTACCACCACATGCTCAGAGACTCTTCCAAAGAGACTTTACAAGTCATACATCAACATGTACAAACTACAAAACACACAACAAAACTGCGTCAAGCTCACTTCCCAAAACCTCCAAAAAGATTTTTTTGAAAAACATGGTTCTAATACCACAAATGTAACACTTCTTTCGAGATGTCACATGTAATTTTATAATAAAAAAATTCCAAAATATAAAACTTTGATATCATCTTAAAATAATCTTATAAGAAACTCCATTATTATTTTTTTTCGAAACCTACACAGTATAAGTTATCAATATTAAAACAATATTTTTTTCCGAAACCAACACAATCATTTTATTCAAATGAAATAAAACAAGATTAAAACCAAACCAACACAAAAGAAGTTATCAATGAAAACTGGTACAAATCCAAGCTCCAAAATAGTCAACTTTTACATCTTATTTCCAAATAAAATAAAACGCTCTCCATGAAAGCTTTTCCCAATGAATCTCTTCACCGCTATGCATCTCCACTAGTATTTACATCAACATCTGCTCTCGTATATGATCATCGCACAACACAACAACACACAAAAACAAAGATGACCTAACCGAATAACCATCATATATGATATTAATTATATCACATGTTTTAATATTAAGTTTAGTTAGTATTGGCTAAGCTCAAACTTATCTTACATTAAAATATATATTTTTACTTAGTTTTAAAAAGTTAAAAATAGTTGATGATGGCTTAAAACTTACTAAATCGACTTTATTAATGTCTAAAATTAAATAAATTTTATTAATGTTAAGCAGACACTAAATAAATACTAACACAAATAGTTTTATTTATTAACAAATTAATATTGGCATAACGATGATTAAACTGACCATATTCTTGTAGTCAGCATCATTTTAATCGACATATATGTTATTCGTAATATAAATTTAAAAATGATTTTATACTTTTTAATTTTTCTTTTAAATAATTTTCTTTTCATTATTTTAGAGTCAACTTAGTCTATTATAGGTAGTATTTTGACCCACGCTATTACTTGAAAACTAAATTTGATATTTTGTTATAGTGAGATAAACTTATATTTACAAGAACTATTGACATAATTTTTAAATTATAAATTTTAGGTTTATTTATGTTTCAAGTTTTTTATAAATTTAGGATTTTTTTTAACGGAGTTCCTGATAAATTTTGGTGGTCTACTAAGTCGTTAATAAATTTTTTTTTTAATTGAGTCTCCACCCTTAACTTCTTCTCTTAATTGAGTTATATGCATGTTAAGAGAATATGATTATTATCTTATCATGTCAATTTATTCGACCGTCACCCATGTCATTTTATTATTTTATTATTTTAAATTTTTTTAATTTATAGTTTTGTAATTTATGATTTTATAATGTTAAAATTTTAGAAATTTATAATTGTATAACTGTATAATTGTAAATTTTAATATTTTATTATTTTAATTCAGAGTTGTATAACTATAAAATTATGATTTTATGATTTCAATAAAAATTTAAAATATATCATAATTTTTATTTCATAAAATCATAATTTCATAATTATACAATTTTGAATTATAATTATTAAAATATTAAAATTATACAATTATAATGTAACATCCCAATTTTAGTAGCTTAAAACTAATAAAATAAGATTTTTTATCTTAGTGTTCAAACAAATAAATCAGTGTATAAAGTATATTAATACAATCCTAGAACATATAGGACTATAAAAGTATAACATTTATACAAACCAACTAAAATCCAATTCTAACATTAAGCAAAAGCTACCCACTTACAATAACTCCATCTAAGACCTTCCACCAACCTAATAAATAACTCCTCATTCTTCAAGGTGCCTGTGAAACTGCAACCACATCTACTCCCATCCCACCAGATAGGAGATCATCGCAAAAAGGAAAACAACAACACAAGGTAGAAACACAGATGAAGGGTAAGCTAATGTGCAAAAGATTTAAAAGATCAAATAATTCACATATATATACAATTATATCAATCACACTACATTTCATCACTCTATTTCATATGAAGAATTAAAGTTATGACTCAATTATTCGGATATAAGCATTGATGTCGAGTCTTGGTAAGTTATGTACTTGCGGTGGCATCCAATGCTTTGTAAAGTGGTAAATAGTACCACATACAAGGTAAGTTCGTTAACACCTTGGTAAAGGTAAAACCCCTAGTGCTCCTCTCACCACATGTCTCATCCTTCTTTACTTGAGAAATTGATGGTCATTAGAGCGCCAGGATAACTTCCAATTCTCGTTTTTCTTTTCATCATTGCTAATTAAGGCACTTTTTAGTGGGAATTAAGGGAGAGAGAAAGAGTTTTGGTGCTGCCATTGTTGAGCATTGTGAGAGGTGTGAATTCAAAGAGTGTGTGGTGAGAATTGGGTGTAGTTGGGAGCTGAGTTGAAGGGAAGTGCTAGGCGATCTAGTGATTAAAGAGGAACTCGCCAAATTTCCAATTTTAAGCAAAGGAATTCCAGGTTAGGGGAGTTTTACTCGTTAAGTTACGTGATTAGATTAATTGCATGATGAATAATCCTATTTATGCATGATTACATTGTTGTTCGCGTTAATATTCTGGGTTTCTGGAATTTTTCCAGTAATCACCTGGTGGGAGATGAATGTCTGCTAGGCGATTCATCCCTGCCAAGCTAATTCTGGGTTCCTGAGTGGAACCGCCTAGCGGTAGAGTCCCGACCGCCAGGCGGCGCAATGCTGAAACCCATTTATGGGTTTTTCTTGATGAACTGCGTAGCGGTGACGAACACCCGCAAGGCGACGCGAGTTAGGTGGCTCGATTTTGATGTTTTCTAGGTTCTGGGTAGATTGTAATCGGTGGAAAGGTTGTTTAGATTATTAATCGACTAAATGGAAGCAAATGATTATGAATTTACTCTATAATGTAAGGAAATTAAAGGAAATTGGATATGAACTTGGTCTAGAGTTTTTCAAATTGGGGATTTGAGGGTTATTAATGTGGGATACTGGAATTGTGTTGAAATTCTGTGAATTTGACTTTGGTTAAAGAATAGGTACCTTTGGTAGCAATGATTGCTGCTGTAATTGAGTAAAAGATCATTGCAGGGTGTTTTGGAGTTTTTGGCATTCGGAGGTGCAGTGAAAAGCTGGAATTTTCCCAGATTTTCATGTACCGCCTAGTGGCACTTGTGTCTCAGTTGTAGCTCAGGGATTTGTAGCTCAGAATAGGGGTAAAGCACGTGGTATTCCTTGAGTTGTGGCTTGGAATAACATCTCTTGAGTTGTGGCTCGGGATGGCGGATGAACACGAGGAACTCTTGAGTTATGGATCGGGTTGGCGAGTGTTGCTAGTGTGAATGTGCATGTTGTGGTTGTACGGATTGGGTCCACTAGATTGCCCTCCTTAGTAAATAGCTGACGAGTTTGGTAGTCTTGGAACATTACGAATGTTATTCGTATTGGGAACTCCACCTGGCGTTACGGTGTCTGATCCGTAACATGGTTTCCCGCACGTGCTCTATCAGTTGTGACTGATAGGTGTTGCAGCAAGACATCTTGAGACATTCACTAGAAGACGTAGAACACGAGTAACATGGTGATGGCCATGTGGTGTTAAATCAAAGGATAGAAATTCCTTTGGTGTACTTGTATGATTTATCTGATGAAATTATATGGTTTATATATACATTTGTTTAACTGTTAGCTCACCCTATCTGCTTATGTTTGGTGATGATCATGTATGCGGTACACGTGAGCAGATGATGTTGTAGGTGGGTCTGGTGAGGCATAGAACCGGAGCGGGGCTAGTCTGGAATGAAAAGATTTATCTGATGTTTTTTAAGCTTTTGGTTTTAAGTGATTTGTAAACTTTCACATTATCAGACTTTGGTTATGTATTTGAGTTTATATATATAATTATGAATAGAGGTATTTCATAAAGACGTAATCAAGTTTCAAATTTCCCGCATTTTTGGGAAATGGTATTTTATTAAATGTGATTTATCTATTATTTTTTTATTTTTTTATTTTAAATTTCTAATATCTGGTCGGAATGTTACAACGACAAATGAAGGAGGTGACATGGCAAGATAATATGCACATCTATTAGGACTTTGGCAAGTGTACCAAGTTGTGTAAGTAAAAAAAATGGTAAGTCCAAGTATCGTTTTCCCACGAGAATTGCGTTTGTTTAGTTAACTAGGCGTACTTACTAATTTAAGCATTGAATGTAACCATAGATTAATTTGGAACAAGTGAAAACATAAATATTTCTAAACTTTAAAGTGATAAAATAACCAAGGCAAAGACTCATTGGGTTGGAATTCATGACCAAAACTCTAAGCAATCATCTCACAATATATATCTCTCATCTACTCAAGCATTGACATCAAAATTATTCAAGCCCTAATCCCTTAGGGGCATGTTTTGAACTTTTATGTAAAAATACTAATCCCTTAAATGTTTAAACACAAAAGACACATTAAAAACGACGCCTAGAATGACCAAAAGCTTTGGTCTATGTCTAGAACTAAACCTCTAGGTTGTGCTATCCATGTCTAGGGTTCCAAAACACTTTCCAATGATTAGATACCACCAAAACGCATAGATATTCCATCATGCATGAAAATAATGTAGATAGAACACAAAAGTAGTGAAAGAGATTCTATTGCATATATGAAACTACAATGAGTTTAGGTACATTACATCCAACCCCAATGAAATAGAGTTTATCTACTCCTATACATCTAGAGCACAAATGGAGTTGGAATGGTAGAGTGAATGAAGAAAGATGAATCCTTTAAGCTCAAAAGTGTCTCTGCCTTCGTCTTGAGTTCCAATAGTGTTCCTCCTACCAAAACTGCCTTTCTGTTTGAGTCTCGACACTTTTAATGTTTAACGAAAATATGAAACTCGCTGGGCTAACAAGCCTTCCTCGTTGGGCTAGTGAGTCTTGGTCGCTGGGCGAGCACGTCTAGCTAGTTGGGCGAGTGACTCCAGACAGTTACTAGTGATTTTTCTCCAATCTTCCATTCTTTTCTACAAAAGTCCACAAACATCAAAGTAAACCTGTTTTTGAATAAAATAACAAAATCCTAAATTTTTTCATGGGATTAACACAAAAAATACATGAATAAAAGATAATTAAGAGATTCTAAAAAGTGTAAATAATAAGTAATTATCACACTTATCAACATCAACTACTTAAGAGTCACATCACCCCGTTAAAGGACAAAGTTAGAAGCGAGGACTCAATTGACAAAAGGAAATTTATTAAGTACTAGATCACAAAAAATTATCAACGACTTAATTAAAAGTTCTCAAATTTGTTAGGAATTTAAAGCATAATTAAACTTAAATTTTTTATATTTTGTGATGAATAAATGAAATTTATGGTAGGTTTTTAAATCTGTTTCTGTGTTATCATTATACCCAAATTTAATATATGGAATTACTTTTAAAATCTTAAGTAATAATTAAAAAGTAAAATGATAAAATTGTAAGGATTATTTTGCACGGTTAAAGTTTAAAATATTTGTTAGGAAAATTATACTTTGAATCCTATTTGTTGACTCTTATCTTTTACTCCTTGATGTGATTTAATGTGCAATATTGATTTTTTCAAAGAAAAGGATAGTGATACATTAATTAATGACTCACACTAAACCACATTAAGAAGTAAAGAATGAAAATAAGAAAATGAGAGTCATAGTATAATTGTCTTATTTATTAATTGGAAAAGATAAATTTAATAGTCAAATTATATATAAAAAAGTAGACAAATTTAAAGGAAATTAAATACTTTTTTCCCATGAATTAATAATTTTGAGAGAATTCATGTAAACCTTGTGAACACTTAATTTAATGAAGTTGGTGTGTAAAGGAAATAGTAATAAATGAAAAGAACTATTCGACTGTAATTCCCTGCAAATTTGGCAGTTTTGAAATTTACGTTCTTAAATTAGTTTCCATGGAAAAGCGAAATGGTAGGCCTAACTCCTAACTCCCCCCACATGGGACCAGAATCATTTGCATAACGAAATTGCATGGAAGGTAGTAACAAGGAACATGATCTACCACAGTTGTAGCACTCCATCACCAAGAAACATTTCCTTTCCTAACTATTCTGTTTATTTTTAAAGTTTACATAAAATATGGGAAAAAATAATACCTGAACTGACCAAGCATTCAGGTCTCAAAGGGGCACCAAAAAAGCATCACAATGTCATACTCTATTCTATATTTAAAAAATAAAAATGAAACAACGGAATATATGTTAAACCATAATCACATATCAAACACCTGTCCAGATAATTTTTTCTTCGTTGTAATATTTAACTTATTTATATTATTTGACACATTTTTATTCTAATATCTAATGAAAAACATGTTTGACACGTAAAAAAAAACATAATTAGATTAAAAAAACAGTTTCAGAATTAAAATATATCAAAATTTCAAATATAAATAAATTTCAATTTAACGTCTAACTTCAGAATCTAAAAATATATTTAATTTAAAAAAAATTGCAGTGTATAAAATGTAAAGAGGACCAAGTTTGAAAAAATTTCCACTATCCCCACCCACCCCTCTTCATCTTGACATTAGAGGAAATCCAGAGCCCTCTTCAACTTCATTTATCATCTCATCGCAGATTCTGAATGCCACATATGTTGTTGACAAGTGAATCCATGAAAATTAAGATGTGAACGGGACAAATGTTCCCACCAATTTTCCTTTCTTACTTGGTCCACTTTCCTGCATATGGATTGGAGGAGCACCACTCTTGATTCTACTAGCTAGAATATGTGATGCCACCACAAAATTCCCCCATCTCAATACTCAAACTTCAATATCATCTTCTCTATAACCTCTAATAATTTGGCAAAAAAAACAAAAACATGAAATTAAGCCCAAACCCATCATGAATTTGATTGTGGCACATTAAGTGAGAGGGAAAAAGTGGTGCTATGCTTTGCTTTCCAACATCTTTCGATGTCTTCAGCTATTCTCTTGGCATCCATTGATGTACCAAGAAGGCCACGTTTGGTGAAACCAACTGCATACAGTCCATTCTCACCTTTCCATCCATTTGGAAATGGCTTCGTAGGGAACCCATCTTTCTTAGAGAACATATCCCCTTCCTGCACATACGCCATTCCAATTACATTAGTTTTTTCTCCCCTTTATATCACTTTCACACTTCTCATATAGAGACTCTTTATTCTCCTGTGCTTTCCTCATTCACAACCGTTTACTTTCGTTAAATACAACTATTTGCCAAATTTTTAAATACTTGAAAACCGAACAACTTTTCATCAATCAACTACTTTTAAAACATAATCAATTGTTAGTTGTAAGATTTCGTAAATATAAATATTTAATATATGGAAATTTCAATCTTCATAATCGTAAAAGTCATAAATAAATACGTTGATAATTAATTATTATTTATATGTTGGGATTTTTTTTTTCTGCTAAGAGAACAAAAAAAACATAGAAAGCATTTACTTTTTTCTCTAACTTAAAATAATTGATGTACTTTCGTTTGAGAAAAACTAAACAAATAAATAATCTTCCATAGAAATTAAGTACATAAATATTTTATTTTCTGTATGTAAATATCTGTAAAACAACTCACTAAACGAAGCAGGATTAGAAATAAGTGTTTTAAAATAGGATGAAGTGTCATTTTAGTCTACTGAAAATGTAAAATCTCTGTATTAATATTTGAAAGTAAAAAAATTGAAAAAGAAGTTATATATGCTGACTTTAATCCTTAAAAAACATATTACGATTTTGTAAAATTTTAGGTTAAAGTGAGTAAAAATTGTATATTACACTAGAATTAGATATTAAAAGACAGTAATTTTCATTTTAAATTATGAAAATGAGCATCATAGAACAAAGAGATATGATTTTGGTTTATTTAGGTTTTAAATGATTGAAAGAAAAGAAAAGGAAAAGGAGTTTTATATATGGACGCATAATGTTAATATACCTTGAGCCAATAGGGCACATTACTTTTGTAACCAGTTGCCAATATGATGGCATCAAAATTCTCTGTCCTTCCATCAACAAATTCAACTGTATAACGTTTTAACCGCTTGATGCCTGGTCGCACCTGCAGCAGGCAATATATTGTGTTGTAGTAGTAGTAGTACTGCATGCAGTGTTCAAACAAAACAAACAACAATCTAATGAAAATAATTACGCTCCCCAACAACATCATTCAAATAATAATGATAATTCTTTTGTCCATTAGCTTTTGTAACATTTCACATATTATAAAGCCCTGTGATTTGACTGAAACCGCACAACAATGGAAGATGTTGCCAATACAAAACCAACGCTGAAAAAAACATGTAAATACGAGTCATTTAATTGAAAATTCACAATTAAATAAAAAGATTATGGCTAGTAAATGCTACTGTTGTGCTTCAGGAAAACCATTTTAATACTTAAAGTTGGTCTTTGTAATTGATTAAACTATTCAGAAGGTAATTACGCAAACTTGTTTTAGAAATTAACATCGTACTTTCTTTAAGGGGTGAACTTGCACTAAGAAGAGAAAATTAAAGTTAATTTTGTTCTAGGTTTTAAAAGTATGCATTTATGAATTATTCATAAATTAATTACAAAAAATGTTACAAAGTTATGCTTTTAAGCGATCGATTTGCAGAAGGATGAACAGTGATGATAAAAAGATGTTAATATGCAATTTACTCCTTTAAAAGGACGTGCTATTCATAAATTTCTCCCATCGAGATCAATGTCAATTTGTAAAGAACTTCATCCACGAAGGATTAACTTTTGTATAACACAACAAATTACTGTCATTTTGAAGGACCAAATTACAAAGCAACCTAATGAAGATTTTTATGACTCCAAAACTTTAGGATTTGCCTACTCAAGTAAAAGAAATGTTTAAAAAAGAAAGAAAAAATCCATCTACTCTTTTATAAACAAAAATACCTCGTACACATTTATTTCAAATTAAACCAATGATCATCAAATTCTTATTTTTGTCACTTGACATTGATGCACACAAACTGAAGGGTTCCAGAAAAGAAAAGTTGAAAATTAATTTAATAAAACGGGAAGTACCTTTATATGTCCACTTTTGATCTTGGCAAGGGTACCCACATCAAGCACTGGTGTCTTTCCGGAGAGGTTTTTGAGTTGAAGGGGACCCACTTTTGGCCGGTCCAATCCGAACCGGGCCGTGTCACCAAGCATGAACCATGACACTATGAGAAGAAACCGATCCACAAACCGAATTGGAAGCCACTTCAGCAACCACATGGACAACCCAAAAGTTGATTTTCCCAGCATCTCTCGTGGTAAGATATGTACCTTCATACCCAAAAACAAACAACATAAAAAAAAAAAAACAATTAAACTCCATCATATGGATAAATTCAAAAATGAATTCAGTGTATTTCACTAATCCAATAACAAAATGCAGCGTGAAAAAGTGGTATAAATTCTTGAATAATGTTTTCCAGACACCCAATTAGCATTGATCTACATCTTGACAAAGAAATGTCAAATGACTGTTTATGGTGTTAGTATCCATATATTAGGGTTAATTTGTCTCGTCTTACATACTGGATAAATAGATTAAATTAACAAACAAACGTTGGATTTTATATTAGTTTTATTTCCTGATTTTGGTTTTCACTAAAGATATCTTCCAACCAATATTTAAAAACTAATTTTTTTTAAAATCATTGAACAGGTTTTATTTTTCATAACACGGTGTTTTTGATACACACTGTGTAAAATTGAACCTAAGAGTGCTTAATCTACAAATGCATATATTATATAATATAATAAAATAGGAACCGTGTGGTGAGAGTTTCTCAGTGTTTCCCCATCATAACAGCTAAGAATTATGAGAATTTGAGTATGCAGTGAATGGATACAGCTTGAATACGAAAAGAAGAGTGGAAGAAAAAGGGAAGAAAAAGGTAGAAAGAAGCCGATGTGGGAGGAAAACTTTAACCCTTGGTAGGCCTTCATTGTTTGCAGGCTATGGTCTCTACATATGTAATGGGAAAAAGAGTCTCTTTTCCTACGAAAATCATGGGAAGGAAAAAGGTGGGGGGAATCCCAATTAAAGTTAAATCTTACCATTTTTATAATATTTAGGGGGAGCTCTAAAATGAAATATATTTTAACATAGTCTTTTTTGAACAAGCCAAACTTTGAAGGTGGTGTAGTTCACTTGCATATATGTTATGCCTCACAGTGTCATCACCCGTTTTCTTTATTTTCTCTTTTCAGAATGAACAGAATAGGACTTGGAATATCATGTAAGAACTTTGAACAGTATATATATGCCATGTTTTCCATAGATGAAAGTCAAAATACTTGTATGAGGCGGCAAAAATTAAAATGAAAACAACCCCATCCCGCACCCAGGTTTTACATAACAGACAACCCATAGTCCAAAATACCACGACACGAAAAAAAAAAACTAGAATCTCAGAGAAGCAAAAACAGGTATATCTTGTTCCCACGCATTCATGTTAAATCAGTGATTCCAAAACGTGCACACTTTTGACGAAAAAAAAACTCAAAATTTAGATTGGTTTTTAAATGTTTATTTCTTGAATACAACTAGAATTTGCTGACCGTGTTTTTTGAAAGAAAGAGAAAAAGAGAGAAAGTGTGTTCTTACTGTATCTCTGACGACAAGAGAAGGAGTAGCATTATGGTTGCAAAGATCCAAGCACACTTCCATCCCAGAATTCCCACACCCAACGACCAACACTGTCTTCCCGCGAAACTCTTCCCCACTCTTGTAAAGACTCGTGTGCTTTACGGTCCCACTAAAGTCCCCCATTCCCTCAATCTGAGGCAGCACTGCCTCTGCATTCTCACCGGTGGCCACAATCAGCCACCTACACAGAAATTCTGTTGCCACCTCCCTCTCGTTAAAACTCCTGACCTTCCAAAACCCAAGAGTGGCATCAAATTCAGCATGCCTAACGGTCTCATTGAAGCGTGGCCTAATGGCAAACCTCTCAGCATAGGTCTCCAAGTAGTGTATGAACTGTTGCTTTGTGGGGTATGTTGGGAAGTCACAAGGGAACCCCATCAAGGGGAGTTCACAAAACTGCTTTGGCAAGTGAAGGTGAAGCCTGTCATAGGTCTTTAGTTGCCACAAAGATGCTATGCAGTTGGATCTCTCTAGGATTAGGCTTGGAACTCCTTTCTCTTTCAGGTATGCTGCTGTTGCAAGCCCTGAAGGCCCTGCTCCCACAATCACTGCCCCTGGCACCCACACACATCTCTCTCTACTACAACTACTACTTTCTGATGACTTCTTCATTCTCTCTATCAATAAAGGATCATGTGCTTGCTTCCCCTCTAACTCTCTCAACCAATAGTCCATCCAAGAATGCAATGAAGAACAGCAACAAGCTGGATTCTTTAAACAGATCCATCTCAGGGACCTGGAGGGATTAGTGCATGACTCTCCACCCCAAAGACAAAGTTGATTGATTCTATGTTTCAACACAACTGGGGGCCAAGGTTAACTAAAATCACAACTGAAAGTGAAAGCTCTGTGCTGTTTCAGGATTTGGGATGTGATTTGGTGCTGTGGAGGATTGGGATTGTGAACAAGTTCCTTGAATTTTGGAGGGGATTCCGAAAGGGTCTTATCCACTATTGTGCAAAATGGAAAAACAAAAAGAGAGAACAAAAAATGAAGAAAATTTCTGTTTTTCTTGTTTGGTTGTCTGTATTGTTCAATGGAAGAGGGTTAAACAGAAGGATGAGCACCAACTACGGGGCAAAATCAGCATTCATCACAGAGAGAGAGTGAGAAGGATATCAGCATTCATCACAGAGAGAGACTGAGAAGGATGGTGATATATCTCTTTTTATGTGTGTGAATATATATATATATATATATATATATATATATATATATATATATATATTTTTTTTTTTTTTTATTTATATATATTACACAA
>Ga0214543_1001134_pt1 | contig 50007 bp, 13 predicted proteins | sample CNSS2metaG_FD_160094 | JGI IMG/M metagenome (GOLD analysis project Ga0214543, IMG submission 160094) | Root nodule microbial communities from cowpea collected in UCLA plant growth center, Los Angeles, California, USA - CNSS2 | ecosystem: Host-associated > Plants > Roots > Nodule | place: USA... | reverse complement strand
AAGAAAAAAAAAAAAAAAAGAAAAAAAAAAAAAAAAAAGATGAAGAGATAAGGATTATCTCTTCATTAATGTGGGTAATGATGGTTTTGAAAGAAAAATCTAAATAAGCACATGGCTTGCTTATATATATAGAGATGAAGGAAGAAGTTATGGTGAGAAGGTAAGAAAGTGAGAAAGAGAGAAAGAAAGAAAGAAAGAAAGAAAGAAGAGAGAGAAAGAGAGAAGAAAGAAAAGAGAAAGAAAGGAGAGAGAGATAAAGAAAGGAGAGAGAGAAAGAGAAAGAAGAGAGAGAGAAAGTTTAGAACAAAAATTTAAAGTGATTCTAGTCCTCTACAAATATATAAATATTATTAGTGTGTTCTTCAATCAATAAGGTAAGGGGGAGTGAAATTAAGCTCTTTTTATATTAATTTTGATAAACTCATGGGTTTTATATTAATCTTTTATTTATTTTGACTCATGTATTATTCTATTTACTTTCATTTAACTTATTTTCATTTATTATCCTCTTATATTTATTTTATTTAATCTCTAATTATACACTGATCCTGTTTATTTATCTATTTATCTCCAGTTACGCACTAGTCTTATTTATTTATTTTATTTTATTTATTTCTAGTTACGCACTAGTCCTATTTATTTATTTATTTTATTTTATTTTATTTATCTCCAGTTACGCACTAGTCCTATTTATTTTATTTTATTTATCTTCAGTTATGCACTGGTCCTATTTATTTATTTTATTTTATTTATCTCCAGTTACGCACTGGTCTTATTTATTTATTTTATTTTATTTATCTCCAGTTACACACTGGTCCTATTTATTTATTTTTATTTTATTTACCTCTAGTTACGCACTGGTCCTATTTATTTATTTTATTTTATTTTATTTACCTCCAGTTATGCATTGGTCCTGTTTATTTATTTCAATTAATATATCTCTAGTTATGCATGAGTCTTGTTTATTTATTTCAATTAATATATCTCCAGTTACGCACTGGTCCCGTTTAATTTATATTTTTGTTATTATATTTATTTATAATGTTATAATCCTTATCTAATTATTTATTTAAAGTTCTTGCTTTCATTCTTATTTTATCATTATTTTATAATTTTATAAAACAAAAATAAATGTGAAGTGAAAGTAAATATTATTTTATTCAGTGAGCTTGGATAGAAGAAAATTGCATGTACATTTTATCATTGTTTTATATTCTTGGTGTCTAGTTTATACAATGACATAATTTGATAGTCATCACATTTTATGACCTTTGAAAATATCCAAGAGTATGTCAGTTAAGTAAGAGTTAAGTTTGATTTCAATAAGTTGAGATTAAACCAGTGTTAGAGTGTTTGTATTTGGGAAGTTACAGTTTGGTACACTACGGGATGAAAGGCAGGGACCATGGTGGGGTCTAAGGAAGTTTTACCAAGTAGGTGAATATCTGGATAGTTCAAAATAGCGCACTGGACTAGGATATTCATAGGCCAAACTTGGGACTATCCGATACCTGCTCGGCATCGCCAAGGTTAGGTAATGAGTATATATCTCTTTTATGAGTCGATGAATGGCTAATATTCTCGAGAAAGAAATAATTATGATTGTACCAATATTTTATGAGAAATACTCAACTACCTAATCACTTCCCAAAGTAACTTTTGATGTTCATAATGGATCATCAGAAGTGGAATATGGATCCATATGTATGGTAAAACAAGATCAAGTTTTATGGTTGTAGGTCCAAATCTAGGCCCCCGGTGTCTGTATTGTTTGTTGAGTTTATTAAGATTGATATTTAAGGCTTATAAAGACCTCACTCCTTTCATATTTTTCTTTCATATGTACCTGTTGCATGAGCAGAAGAGGAACCTGCTCAGTGAGAGTTATTCGAGATATTATTGGTGAATCTTCTGAAGATTGACTCATGGATAATTTCTATTAATATCTTTAGGAGATATTAAAAATATAGATAAATCTTCTATTCTGATGTAGGACTCTTAATATTTTACAAATATATATTTTGGTAATATTTCATGAACAATTACACATATGTAAACTATATATATGAATATGAAGTTATGTTATTATTAATGTTCTCTCAAGGATAATCTTATGGTAAAAAAAATTAATTCCATCTTTTTATCAAATAATAATTATTTAGTATAGTAGTCGGGGTGTCACACGTGGCATTGACAATGCCACGTGTCACACACAGGAACTTGACACGTGGCATTTATTATTTTTTTCAAAAAATTTAAAAAAAATTAAAATTTAAAAAAAAATAGACTGACACGTGGCACGTTGACTAACGGTGTTAGTCAACTCCATTTGAAAGAGACCTAATTGAAGCATTTTTTTCAAAAGTTAGGATGCAATTAACCCCTTTTTTAAACCAGGTACCTATTTGATGCACTAGCCCCAAACTGGGTACTATACGAGTAATTATACCAAAATTTTATTTAAATTTCTTTTATAAAAAATGGGTTCTGGATTTAGGGCAAATTTTGAATTAAATACCCAAAGTTAAACATTATATGAGGGCAAAAATATGCACTCATCACCAACTCGACCGAATATGGCCAAATTTGGACCAAAGACTCAGCCAAATTTCGGTTGAGACTAAGTCGATTGATTTTGACCGAATTTCAGTTAGGGTCGACGCGGCTAAATACGACGAATTTTTGGTCTTGGCCGAATATGACCAACTTTTTGGATCTAGGGCCGACTCGGCCAAATTTTGACCGAGGCCAACTCGACTGAATTCAACCAAAATACGGCAAAATTTTGTACACGGCCAACTTTGTCGAATACGTCCAAATTTGTGGTGCATCGACTTGGCTGAATATGGACAAATTTGGACTAGTCCATCTTGACCTCCTACTTAACTCAACTAAAAATTTAGATTGAAAGTTCGGATTGGATGTTTCGAATTATCCATATTTGAAAATATGGATTAGACAATGGATATCAAATCCATAGAATATATAAAATGTAGATCAAATTGAAATTGAAATTCAATAAAATGGATTTTAAATAGATTGGATTTTTAATAAAATGGATATTAAATGAATTAGCAAAGAGGATCGGATCTTGAATTGGATTTTTGCCCACCCTTAAGATAAAAGAAGAAAATAAAATCAAAACTAAAGTCACTTAGAGATAAAAAGATGAAAATGAAATCAAAATTGAAATCTCATGGAGGGATTAAGGATGTAAATAGAATCAAAATTAATTATAAGATAGTAAAGATAACTAATCATTCTCTTTTTTCCAAACAAAATTATAATTTGTTAAAAAAACATTTAACTCATTAAATATTCTTTTTATTATGAATAAAAATTAGAAAACATTAATTGTAATTTAGTTAAATGTTATTTTCAAACATAAACTTATAATTAATTAAACAAAGATATATGAGTACCAATTTTTTTAGAGGCCTTTTCTTTTTTTCTTGCGCATAATTTTATAATTAATTTAATAGAAATATATTAGTATTAAAAAAATATTTGAGATTTTTTTTAAAACATACTTTTATAATTAACTTAATAGACTAATATTAATACTAAAAATTTACTAAAAATTTTCTTTTTTTTTAACCTAAAACAAATACTTTATTGATTTTATCCTTGAGTCAACCTGCTCTCATAAGGAGAGAGGGCCAGATTTACCACTGTTATACCATACCTTTGTTCTTTACAACTGGTTGAAAGGAACACTTGGCATTAGAGGTGTCAACTTGGCCTAGCCCACAAGGCTTGGTCCTAGCCCATGTGGATTTGGCCCTAGCCCAAATGGACTTGGCCCCAGCCCAAGTGGACTTGGCCCCAGCCCAAGTGGACTTGGCCAAAAAAGCCCACATTGAAAAAAAGCCCCTATCAAAGAAGCTCACAGGGCCAAATATCCTACAAAAGCCCTGTGGGTCAGGGCCAACCCATGGACTTTCATCTTCAACAAGAAAAATATATTATTTTTTAAAATATATTATTATTTGTGGGACAGGACCAACGACCCGAACAAGCTCGACGACCTGAATAAGCCCAACGACCTGGACTTACCTGACAACCTCGATAAGCACGACAACCGAGACGGGCTTGACAACCCGTTTGGGTCGTCGTCGGGCCCATCCGGGTCACCAGGACCGTTTGGATCGTCGGGTCCATCCGGGTTGTCGGGCATGTCCGTGTCGTCAGGACAGTCTAGGTCATCAAGCTTGTCCTGGTCGTCGGGCCCGTCTTGGCCGTCGAGCCCATCCGAGTCGTCGGGCATGTCTAGATTGTCCAGCCCGTCTGGATCGTTGGGTTCGTCCAGGCCGTCGGGTCCGTTCGGGTCGTTATGGCCGTTTGGATCCTCGGGTCAATTTGGGTCGTCACACCTGTCTGGAATGTCAGTCCCGTCTGGATCATTGGGCCCTTCCAAACCATCGGACCCGTCCGGGTAGTCAATCTCGTCTTGATCGTCGGACCCGTTCGGGCCGTTGGATCCGTCCGGATCCTCGGGTCTGTCTGGGTTATCGAGCCCGTTCGAGTTGTCGTGTCCGTTCGGATTATCGGGATCGTCGACCCCGTTTGGGTTGTCTTACTAGTTTGAATTTTCGGGTTCGTCCTTATCATTGGGCCTGTCCAAACCGTCGGGCCCATCTGGGTTATCAGGATCGTTCGATCCGTCCAAATCGTCGGGGTCGTTCGGTCCGTCCAGATCGTCGTGCTTGTCCGGGTCATCGTGCTCGTTCGGATTGTCATTCTCGTTCAGGTCATCGTGCTTGTCTGGGTCGTCAGGCCTCTCGATGTCATCAAGCACGTCAGGTCTTCAGACTCGTCGGACCTTAGGGCCCGTCTGGGTCGTCGAGCCCGTTTGGGGCTTCGGACATGTCCGGGTGATTGGACATGTTTGGCTCGTCGGGCCTGTTTGGGTCTTCGGACCCGTCCGAATCGCTCGACTTGATCTTTGACTCTGGCTTAATATAGTATTATTTAGGGGGACCTAACCCACCTTAGCCCTAGCCCTAACCCATTAGAGAAGGGGGCTTTGGGGGCTGGGCCTTTTTTTTTTGCCCCCTCATTTGGGCCCCCTAAAAGGGAGCTTTATAAAGAGTGAGACAAGACTAGCCCATGGGCTAGGGGCCAAATTGACACCTCTACTTGGCATTCCTTGATTGGTAAGTTTCATCACTACTATCCTATGATTATGCTACCCTTGTCTTAATAGTCTTGAGTTATAAAGAGCCTTCCATATTGCCAAAACTAGCTAGATATAGATTTTATTTATGATGCACGAGATACACATATCTGACATAGTTATTCATCTAAAAATACTAAAATAAAACACAGTTTAATATGGTTATTAATTTTATATTAAAAAATATGTAATGTTTTTTTAATTTTGTTTTTTATATCATACCACAATCGTAAATTTATTAATAAATATTATCTAAATTAAGTAGGTTAAATATATTAAATTCAATTTTATGTAAGAACTAGAAATGCAAAATTGTAGTTTTAAACATTTTAACAAATAAAAATTGCAAATAACTATTAATTGGCTAGAAATAAGAATAATGTTAAATTCATTCTCTCATTGAGTATCATTTGTAAATAAGACAACTTCCATATGGGGAGATAATGTTGTCACACAAAGTCTTTTACTCTTTTAGGATTCAACTTTTTTTTAACGATTGAATGAATGAATAGGTACTCTAATTTCTTTCACAACAACAAGATAAATTTCAAAACTAGCTTTTGAAAGAAAGGGTCAGAAGAACCATGCATCATCTACCAAGATATAGAATCTAATATCCACAAATCTTCAATTGAGTCAAAAGAAAGAAAATTTATTTTATTTTGATGAAAAATCAACATATTCAAGTGCAACCTTTATTTTATCCTCATTAGTTGTGAACAAATTTTCAGACACTTATTCATTTCCTATTTGAAGTCTCTTAAAACCATTCTTCACTACAATACCTATAAATACAAATTAAGAAGAAAAAAAACTACGTATTAATAACATACATTTACCTAAGATTCAGAAAATGAGCCATGGAGAGTGCAACTTTTGGTCCACCTTATTATTAGTATATTGTAAATAACTTCATAACATGTTGATGTATCATTTTCTTATTTTTCTTCTTGCCAATATATAATTGTCTTCACTTTCTTTATCATAGTTCCACATCTCATAGACCAAACGAAGAGTGGAATTATTTGTATCACAAGCTCTAAGCTTGTTATATAAAAACCCAATCGAAGCCGAATATACATAATTTTGTCCCATCATACATTACTCAAAACAAAATCTTTACTAACTTAGGCTTTTGCCCACATCATCCTCTCTATAGGAACTATTTGCTAATCACTAAAGATGGCAATGAATGATTCAACAATTGAAATATTTTCATAATCATTGTAGTAGATCCAAAGCTTCTACAACAAGTAACTTCAAATGTGAGAAACAATTGAAAATGGTCAATTTCAATATTGTTTATGATAAAATTCCCAAAAAAAGGAACCATCATCAATAATTTTTAATCCAACTACATCCACCATAAACAACATCATTCCCTTTAACATTCTTTGTTGCATATATGTTTTCCAAGGCAAGATTGAATGTGTACATAACACAAGGTGTACAAAAAACTTTAAGAAATAAAACCTTCATATTGTGCTTGGATGAGACAATTTAGAAGGGTAATTCATTTATTTGAAAAATTTGAAATTCTTTACTCTAAAATGACTTGTTTGGATAAAGTAATTCGAAAGAAATTCAAATTTAAAGAATTTTGGAAGGTATTTCAAATGGATTTTATAGAAGATACCTTCAAAACTATAAGAAAATTGAAATTTCACTCATTTTCACTCTACTATCACTCCATTCGTGAAGGTTGAATCAAATGGCCCAAATCGAGGGTCGAGCTGACTTGGCCCAAGATGAAGGTCGAACCGAGTCACCAAAGGACAATGGTCGAGTCAAGTCGGCCCGTGTTGAAGGTCGAGACTAGTTGGCCAAGGTCGAAGGTTGAACCAAGTCTTCTCGAGTCGAAGGTCGAGTCGAGTTGGCTGAGGCCGAAGGTTCAACCCAATTGGCCCGGGCCTAAGGTCGACCGAGTATGAAGGTCGAGTCGAGTTGGCTCGGACCGACGGTTGAGCCGAGTCGACCCGGGCCAAAGTTGGTGCCAAGTTAGCCTAGGCCAAAGTGGTGTCGAGTCGACTCAGACCGAAGTTGAACCGAGTTAGATTTAGCAAAAGGTCTCGGCCTAAGACGAAGCTAAACCCGAGTTGGCTAGGATTGATGGTCGAGTCAAGTCAGTCCACGCAAAAGGTCTATTTGATTGGGTCAAGGTTGGGTCGAGTCAACGTAGGTTAAAGTTTGAGTCGAGTCAGTGTAGGTTAAAGTTTGGGTCAAGTTAGTGTAGGCCAGAGGTCGGGTCAGGTCCCATAGGCCCAGGCCGGAGATTCGACCGATTAAGCTAGGTTCAAAGGTTAGATCGAGTAACTTAGAGTCAAAGGTCGGGTCGAGTGTTCCCATGACGAAGGTCAAGCTGAGTCGGCCAAACAATGGTCGAGTTGAGTTGGCTCTAGCCGAAGGTCGAGACTAGTTAGCCTAAGCCGAAAGTTGATCCAAGTCTACCTGGACCGAAGGGCAAGACTAATCGATCAGGGACAAAAATTGAGTCGAGTCGGTTCAGGCCAAAGGTCGAGTAGAGTCGGCTCGAGCCGAAGGTCTAGTTGGGAAGAAGGTTGAGCTGAGTGGGGTGGAGAAAAGGTCGAGCCAACTTAGTCTGGGCTGAAGCTAGCGCCAAGTCGACCCAGACTAAGTTGATCTAAGTTGACTTGGACCGAAATTGAACCAAGTGAGCTTAGGCCGCAAGTTGAGCTGAGTCGGCCAAAGCTAAAGTTGGAGTTGCGTCAACTCAATTTAAAGGTTAGGTTAAGTTAGCCCAATCTGAAGGTTGGGTTGAGTCGGTCTGCGCCGAAGGTTGGGTGCTCAGCTTGGGTCAGAGGTTTGGTTACTCAGCTCTGGGTGGAGGTCGAGCCGACTAAGCCAAGGTTGAAGGTTGGACCGAGTAAGCCAAGGCCGAAGGTCGGGTCGAGTTGGTTGGGACCGAACGTCGAGCCGAGTCGGCACGTTCGAGATCGAGCCAAGTTGGCCTAGTTTAAGATCGAGCCAATTCGGCCCTGGCCGATTTCAAGCTGAGTTGGCCTAGGTCGAGGTCGAGTCCAGTCGGTTAGGTCGAAGGTCGAGCCTAGTCAAACAAACTATTTAAGAAATGAATGGAATTGAATTGTTAGTAACTCAAATATTATGATTTTCAATTTCTACTAATTGTTGAAATCCCTCATCTAAACACAAGGTAAGTGATCATTCCAACAACTTTGCTCACATGAGAATTATCGATTATAACTTGCACAACATTTTCTTTCCCTACTTCTTTAATAAAATGAGTCATTCTATTAGTTATGTAATGTTTTTTTTTATTTCATTAGAAGCACCAACAACTTTCAAAAAATAGGATTTCCTTATTGGTGGATACAAAATTAATTAAAGGTTTTCTTTGAGAATTGTCCATCCATCATAGACTATGCTAACTCTTTTTTATTCTAAGTTGATTTAATTGGTTTAAGTAACCTTTCAACTTGTGGTTTGTCTTGTTGTAATGGGACTATCTTTAATGTACTGTATCCAAGAGGAATAAAATCATGTTGGGAAGCCAAGAGTGAGTCTAAGTCTCACATTGGGTAGAAATGAGAAATTGGAGCACCATATAAGAACGAAGACCCATAAACCCATTGCCTTAAGGTTTTGGGTTGAGAGTGGTGTCAATGCCTTATGTGGTTGGACTCAAGTCTCATTGGTGTTATATCTCCCTAGCGAAACCCCCTTTGTAGACCCAACAAGTGATATCAGAGCCGATGATTTGTCTTGGGGATCGGCTCAGATGAGTACAATGTCCCTGTATAGAAAATCTTCTTGGCAAAGGTTCCAAGTAAGCATGTCCCGTTAAGAAGAACATGGGTACGAGAAGGGATACTTGAATGCTTCCGCTAGAAGGGGTGTGTACCAATGTGGTGGAAGGGACTCACCCTTGAGGGGCAGATTGTTGGAAATCCAAGACTGAGTCTAAGTCCCACATTGGGTAAAAATGAGAAAGTGGAGCATCATATAAGGACGAAGATCCATAAACCCATTGTTTTAAGGTTTTGGGTTGAAAATGATGTCAATGTCTTGTGTGGTTGGGTTCAAGTTTCATTAATGTTTATATCTCTCTAATGAAATCCCTATGTAAATTCAACAAACCACTCGTATTGTGACTTATAATAAACAAATATAAGTTCACACACATAATAAGATTTTTTACAAGATTAAAAGACAACCTAGAAAAATAGAACATTCTCGTTATGAGAACATTGAGAATGTCTTTGACCAATATATTTGTAAGACAATGCAATCAAATTATTGGAAGAGATTTGATACTTTGCATCTAACATGATCTGATACACATAAAATTTGGTTTTACTATTAATTATTTAAACGTACAATCAAAAACTAAACACAACGTATGTTGAACTTAGATCTAACAAATGTTTACAATTTTTTTTAATGCTTTCAAGCAATCTTAAATATTCTGTGTTGGGAAGAATACTATAGACGATTTACAACATCATATGACATAAAAACTAAAAGAAAAAACCATTAAGGATAATTCACAAATATGATTGTATATCTTTACATTTTTTATTTTATTCTTATTTTGTCTTTTTCTTGTTTGTATTTTGTTATTTGTCGCCAGGATATCTTATGCTGTATTTTGTTTCGTCTTTTTCCGTCTTGTATATATATTGACTCCTTGATCAATAAAAAGGTAGAACAAAATCAATTTTTCTATATCTCTCAGTGTTTGGCCTTTACGTTTCTTGCTCTTTTCCTTTTTAGAAGTTTTTTATTGACCCAATCTTCACCAACTTAATATTTTTTTTTTAAAATTAAACATAAAAAATTAAAATCTTGAAACTAGTGTTTAAAAGAAAAAGACTATAGAAACATTATTAATTGCTAAAGAAAAGCTACAAATAATTGCAAACCATAGCTTTTTAACAGACACTAATAATAAGATAAAATAAAGTTTTCAATCAATAAAAAAATTAAAACTAATTGAAATAACACATCAATCATAAGTTGTAAGCAATGTAGAAAAGATCCTATATGTATAAAAAGAGAACGACATGAGTTATTGTTTCTCCTCTTTATATCAGGATCTTCATTTGTGGGTTACCAAATTTTGTGCCGATCCAAACGAGTGCTACTTTTATAATTTGCCTTCGTGTTCGATACTTTTGAGTTGAATAGTGATAGCGATACAAGATTTGCGGAAATGCGCGTGCTGATGTGAGATTTTCAAAAGGAGAAAATAACGGCTTGTATGATCAATGTATTTTCTGTAAAAATAATAATAATAATTTTTATATGTATTTTGTTGGGAATTTTAGGTCATGGCTATTTAGATATTGTTCATGTGCGTGATAGCCCTTGCATGGGGTTCAAAGGATACTTTTGCTTGGATATACTTTATTGATTTTTCCGTTGAGGGCATTTGCTTTTAACATTTTTATATTTAAAAATAGAACATAAACATTTTATTATTTTTTGATGAAATATTGTGATAAAGTAATTTATATATGGTTTTTATGCATATTATGTTTTGAATTATATACATTACATAAAGTTATAAATACACTATTGTTTTAGGTTTTTAATGTAACAAAAAATAGTTTACTCTAATATATATAGTTTAATTTTCTTTTTGATAAAATTTATTCAAAATATAGGAAGAATTGTATAAATATTAATATACACATTATATCCTTAGTAATGAATTTATAATGTTTATTTAAACCATACTTTTCCATTAAAGTTTGCACCATCTTTTTAGTAATATTGGATTTTTAGAGTATTTTTATATATTAAAAAGTCATTATATATATATATATATATATATATATATATATATATATATATATATATATAATTTAATTTTATTTATATATAAAAAATAGATTATATATATATATATATATATATATATATATATATATATATATATATATATAAATTCAAATGACTTCTATACTTCACCCTATCCTTTTACAGTCAAATGATTGTCATCATACATTTATATCCATATAAGTCATCTTATATATATAGTACTTAATATTTTTTAAAATAAATAATAAAAAAATAATATATTTTAAAAATAAAAATATATATATATATATATATATATATATATATATATATATATATATATGATTTTATCAAATATTTTCCTTAAATAAAATTCATGGATCAGTTTACAATGTCAATGTATATGCCTATACATTTTCCGTCCATTATATTATTTATAAGGTGTGGTCTTTTGCACTATCTTATGTTTGATACAATGTGAATTACGAAAATATATAATATCATTAAAATACTAAAAAAATAAAATAAAATGTTCGAATCTAAAAAATCAGCATACACTAAAATCTTTTTACAAAAAAGCAACATATTTCTAACGTTTCATTGTAAACGAATATACATAAAGATAAGGTTAATCCTTATCAAACCCAAGTGAACATTTTATTCTAATAATTAACTATAGAATAATCTCATATTTTATGTAACTAGTTTTATTTAAGGAGGAAGTAAAATATCTTAAAAATTATATTAATTTGCTAAGTGAATGCAAAAAATGGAATTTCTAGAAAGGATTTACTTTCATAGATATTGTAGTTTTGTAGTTAGTTTTTTATTAATTGCAGTTGTAAGAAACAACTTATTGAAATGTATTATACTTTAGTATTTGAGAGATATGGTTTATTGCTTTTGTTTGCACATGATACAAGGTTGTCTCCAATGAAATACTATATAGTTCAGCTATCTAAAATCTTCTCTACACTTATAAAGAAAATTCTAAGGTTAAATGTTCAATAAGATAACAAAAAATAACTGCTATTAAATGAACTTCTTTTGGGTTAGATTGAAAATATCCCACAAACACAACAAACATTATGTTAGGTCTAAATTAAAGTATAAAAGTGAACTAATCATTTAACGATAGACTATGTTTTCCACTTCCATAATTCCTCATCTAGTCTTATTAAAATCGTTGGATTTACGGGGAGTTTTCATTTTTTCAGTCCAAATTGAATTTAAGATGGTCCTTTTTACCTTGTCGTCAATAAATGTAAATGTCATTTTTTTGTTTTGTTTTGCATGATCTGATATCGCAGGAAAAACTTCCAACTTACTCAAAGCTTAGAAAATTCTCAAAAAGAGGTTCATTAGCAACATCGAAAAGATTATTGTCAACATAAATTTGAACTATATGGAAGTTAGACACAAAGTTTGTCTGGATTAATGCTATAGACTTTGTTTTTTTCAAAACCTACTTTTAATAAAAAGGAACTAAAATTTTCATACTAAGTTCGAAGAGACATTAGCCCAATTCCCATATAAATGATTGATATCACTTTTAATCCACAACTTTTGAGACGATGAGTTTATGGGTATTTATTTTTATATGATACTCAACTTTCTCATTTTTACTCAATGTGAAACTTAGACTCGTACTTGCATTCTCAACAAGCTCTATTATTCTACATAAATTTCTCTATTAGGATATAGTTCAGACACTATTAACATCGATTTGATTTAGCTCATGACCTAAAAATAAAAGTAAATTCCATATTTTGTGACTAATGTGTACATTTTGGTTTAGTCGATGCTTTTTGTTCTTAATACCCTTTAGTTGCTAATTTGATAAACCTGAATACATGATTCAATGTATGTAACCATATGAAGATGAGGATTTGATGAAGTTTTGCTCAACCTTGATAAAGATTTGATAATTCCATAATTGTTTGAGTTATAATTATTAGGTTTAAGGTTTGTTTGAGTGAGGGTGTGATGCTTGATATTTATACTTTGTTTTAAAAGTTTTTTCAAAGTATTTATTTATGATTTAATTGGTTTAAATGAGTTAAGACATCAACAAATCCTTTATTTGATTTTAATTATGTACTTAAACAACTAAGTGTAAACATAATTTTAAGCGTGTTAGATAATGTCACACATAAAATATTCATTCTAACCCAACAAACATATCTTGTGTAGTTAGAAAAATGCAATTATGTTCAAAATGTGTTTCATCTAATAGATGCAGCTATGATGCAAATGCATACTTGAACATAACATATGCAAGGGAATATATTAAGTCAAATAAGATTGTGCTTGAACATGTAATAAGTATTGTTTTAGGTATAGGGATCGAGCACCTATATAAAACATTCATTGAATCTCCTTTTTCTTTTGTCACGATTTCTCCTTTCGTGTTATTTAGTCTTCTTTCCCTTAATCTTGTTCGGTTGTCTAGACGATCGGGGTACCTGTCGATTAGGCTCCGATCCTTAAGTCAGTTCAAGTCCGTTCAGTGGTATGCAGTTAATGCTATAATAAATGTGAAGTAAAAGTCTTCACCAACTTACCTTGGGCTCCTATTTATAGTTTTCTATATGACCTATGATTAGGGTTTTCTTAATCATGACCCAGTTGCATTTTAAACTTTACTACTGACTTGTTTTACTTTAACTACAAATCTTATATTTTTTTGATATGCCCGACTAACGATGCTGAACATACGCGTGCCGACTAACCATGTCCTTGTGCCCTAATAGTCGGATGAGAATGACAAGTTATGGTCGGTGTTTGTCGACGCTAACATTAAGAAGGATCTCAATGTGATTTTCAATTACTTATCACCAGGGTCGACCGACCGTTGTGGGCGGCCTTCAACCGCTTGCCCTTGGGGCCGTTCGGTTGTGAGCTCCCTAAAATCACTCTGGAAAAATTGCCAGAAAGTTCACAACTTTAGACCCTAACTGTTGGATAGTCTGCTTGTAACGGACGATCTTCGGCCGCTTTTCCTTGGGTTGTCCAACTAGAAATATTGATAGGTCCTATGACATTGGTATAATTATTGTCAGATATATACAAAGCATTAAGCATTTCATAGTATACATCAAACATTAATAAATACTTATTTTATACTTGTAAGGATTATATGTAAGACCCAATATTTTTCTGCCATAAATTAAAAGGGCTGCCCCATGTGAGTTGGGCCTAAGGGTTGGCCCAAAGGGAAACAAACCCTAAGTCTACCCTAAACCTCATTCTTCTCACTTTGTTGAAACAGATTTTCTAACCCCCTTTGAGTAGTCGTCACCCTCTCCGATAGGATTCAGCCTTGGAGCTCCGTCGCACTTGTTCGAGCCAGTTTCGTTCCACGTAAGTTGCATCCCATTCCATACCTCTCTTGTTTAGCACAGTTGCTTCGAGTTCCAACTAGGGTCATACTAAGTGGCTTCATGTCCTTCTGTTCTTTTGTTTCCAGCTCGCTAAACCGCTCTAGGAGCTGTTGCCTTTCCCTGTTTACACCCAAGAACCCAACTGTTGGCCCTTTTCCAGGTAAGGGAAGCTAGAACCCTCTGGTTGTGTGATGCGTTTTCTGTGGTTGTGTATTTGTATCGTGATTGGTTGAGATTGCATGTTATTGTGAACGTATAAGATGGCTGGAAATATTATTGGGTGCGAATGTATAACTGATACAGGTTGAACAGTGGCGTAGTTTGTTGATCTCGCCCAAGCGACTTGGTCTCGCCTAGGTGAGACTTGTAGAGAATCAACCTCAGCTCGCACTCGAGCTCTCGCTCAGGCGGAGGGTCTTAGTTTTGAGCGAGGTGTTATCTCGCTCAGGCGAGAAACGCTCGCCTAAGCGAGCTTGCGTGGGAGTTTGAGGATGGGTCGCTGCAGTTGTAGCCCAGGCGAGGGGCCTCACTTTTGGGCGAGGAGCGGGCTCGCTTAGGCAAGGGAGGACTCGCCTAAGCGAGTACGCGAGAAACACTCGTTCGCCTCTGTCGCGATCTCGCCTAAGCGAGGGCCTGTCGCTTAAGCGAGAGAACCCCTCTCACTTGAGCGAGGGCCTCTGGCCTAAGCGAAGGTTGGGCGAGAGAATGTGTGGGTACTGTTTGGAATCCTTATTTGAGGTATTAAATATATGCTTGGTTGTATTGCTATGTTCAAATATGAAATGAATGAGTATACATGAAATGGGAGGGCGTATGAGTTGTGATTTATGAGCTCTAACTTGATGTGAGTATGATATATGCATGAGATGATTCATGGAATTGAAATGATGAGTTTGGTATGAGTTCGACATGAGACATGAAAGGGTTGGTATCAATGTGGCATGATAATGATATGAGACGGAGTTCCATATTCATGGTTCGAGAATAATGAGTTGGTATGGTTTGGCTGGGAATACGAAAGAGGTGAATTATGAGAAACTGTATGTGATGTATATGTACATATGTGTGTATGTATGCTGAATCCGTTTGATTGATTAAGAATGTTGGTCTGTGTCAGTGCGTAATTCCTTGGAATCTCTAGGTGAGATTTTCAGGGTCGTGTTTCAGTGGTCGAGACGTAATCCCATGGCCCCTGTTAGTGGGTGCCCATGGTGGTACCCCATCTGTATAACTAGGTAAGGATTCAAGGTAAGGATGCATCCTGACACTCTAAGGAGTCAGTCAGTCTCACCTAGAGCGGACTGACTCCTGTGGTGAGAGTAGCAAGAGGCCTGAAATTCATTAAGGGCTAACCTTGTGGTGAGGGAAAATTGATTCATTGTAACACTTGTAACACATAGCTCGGGTGTGAGCAGAGGTATCCACCACAAGTGCAAGCATCCGCTGAATCCGACCAGGTTATATGTATCCGGATGAGTCGAGTCTTAGTGTATTGTTTTGGAAGGTCATAACATGCTTGAGAGATGTATGTATAATTGACTGTGAAAGCATATCTGATTGCATGATAAAACCACTTTTGGCTCTAGCTTACCCTTCTGTTTTTGTTGTGTGTCCTGCTTGTGGTACTCTCTTTTGCGATGATCATCAACTTGTTGATGTGAGTAGATGCGAGGAACAACCGTGGTCAACAGAGAGGTAGTGGTTCCGCTGCTTAGTCTTTGGGTCGACTTCTGCCTTTGGGCTCTTCATTTAGGGCTAAGGCCCATGTATTGTTTTCTCCGGAAATTTGTTTAAGTCATTTTCATTCTCTTACTTTACTTTGTACCCGGTATCGTGGTGTATCTCTTTTATTCATCCTCTAAGCAATTGGGATATCTATAGGAGTGACGTTATACTCTTTTACCCTCGCTTCTTATATTATATTGTGTGACGTATCCTTTATTTAGCTTTATTAAATAAATGGGGTGTTACGTTATATGATTCTTCATTATTTTAAAAAAATAAATTGCAACGTCTTGTCCATATTAAAATCTCTTAAAAAATATACTAAAAGTTACTTTATGCATATAATTTCTACGGAACTCTTGAAAATATACTAAAAATTACTTTATGCATATAATTTCTACGGAAGGTTGTGGACTATTTTCGTAGTATCACGTTACATCAAACATAATTTTGTAATAGAACAATCTCTTAATTGTAACTAATTTTTCGATAAAAGAAAATATAGTTTTACTAATGCATACCTTCCATATATATGAAGGAGGAATTTACCTTTTTTTTTAAGTGGAATGTATCCCTCTTTAGAACATTACAATACATATTTTAATTTGAAAATGATGAATAAATATGAAATTGGTTTTAAAGTTTTAGAAAGATGCATAAAAGTAGTTCATAATTAAATGTCTTTTCTTACACATATATTATTAGTTTGCATCCCTCTCCCAAGTCTGAAACTGAAGAAATTAATATTAAATAAACTGTGGACTCAATATGCTCTCCCACATAAGAAAAAAAAAAGATTCACCACTTGCGAAGAACAACTCAACAGGGATTCATGAAGCAGAATGTGAAGAGATGGTCCCAAACCCAGCTAAAAAGTTAAAAACTTGAAAAGATTAGGGTGGATTTGAACCAAGTGAGAGTGTTGAAGAGTGAATAAACAGTGTGATTCATGAAAGTGCTTGCAAAGCAAGAATGTGAAAGGCACAAAAGGAGGCATCATAACCTCCCATGCCATTAACACTCACCTAATTGATGTTGCTTCATGCTGGGTGGGGGCCTCCAATTTCTTTAATCTACCAACAATTTATTTTTTTTCCAGGAAACATTCAACCATAACACACTATCATCATTTTTTCCCCTTCACATTTCAACATGAGGGCCCCTCATCAAAACATTTTTAACTCTTTATACATTCTAAAGTAAACCATCACAATAATGAAAAGCTATCTCATATGTACATTTTGATTGCAGAATACAGATACAGTCCTTGAGAGAGTGTACAGTTTAAATGCAACTTGAAACATTTAAAGGTTACATCGGTATCAACATCAATAATAATAACATAATAGTGGGAGCCTCTTTATCATTATTTTGTTTGCTTATTTATCAATGTTGCTATTTCTATCAAACACTACTTGAGGATAGTTTCACTGCATTTGTTTTTTATTCCCATCATTTTTCTACTTAAAACTGTCAAAATCATATTTTCCACCCAAATATATGCAGAAGTTCATAACAAATTTGGAATATAAAATATTTTGAAAACTTTAAATTTAATTAAATCTCTCACCTCAACTTTTATGCAACAACATACTATCAATAACTATATCTAACATATTATTCACTCTGAAATTTAAATTATCTTTAAAAGACACTTCTTAAACTTGGAGAAAGAAAATATATTTAAATTATTTTTAATCTTAGTTCTTAAATGATATAAAATTATTGGGTAATAGACTATTTTAAATTTGACCTATTTTTAATCTATCACTCTTATATCATTATATCATACTATTCAAAAATATTAAAATAAATAATTAAACGGTGATTAAAACAATGAGTCAAAAGTAAATAAAACAAATAATTAAAATATCATTATTCTTAGTTAAATGCAATTCAGAATTTATATCAAAGTTTAACTATTTTTGTTTAAATGCAACTTCTATCCCAAAACATATATGAAATTTCAAATGTGAACCCAAATATGTACCCAGTTAGCAGGTGTACCTGATTGTATCAAATAAAGAAACAATGCAGGAGCAATAGGTGATTTGAATGTGTAGAGGACAGTGGTGAAATATATATATATATATATATATATATATATATATATATATATATATATATATATATATATATATATATACCAGGGAGAAATAAAAAGAAAAGAATGCCTCAAATCAGAAAACAAGCACATAAGTTGCACATGGCGCCAATCTAATGTTTCAGTAGTACTATGTGTGTGTCATATACATATAGGGAAACATTCTCACGCTCACTGACAGACAGTGACTCTTGGATCAAGCACAGTCCAACGTCTCATGTTTCTTTTTTCTTTCGTTCTTATAGCGCCGATCTTTAGATACAGACCTTTGTCTGTGGGTCCCACATCCTTGACTCATAGTCAAATCAATCCATTAACTAAATTCTCTCACTTCTCAACTCTGCATTCTTTATTATACCAACCTTATTTGTATTCGTATCGGTGAAAATGAAACTTTTGAAATGCTTGAACGAGGTAACTGAGTGAAAAATTTGTATCAAGTTTGGACAAAAATCTGTCATGGACATGATCAACAAATCTATAAAACTTCTCAAAAATGGTAAACAAAAAGTAAAATAAAATTATACCAACAAAGTTACGAGTACATACCCACCGCACGCAACACAACCTTATTCCCTCCTTTCAATTTTATAAAACACAAAAAGCAGCAACTCCTTTTGTCACAACAAATTCCCATCATACTTACCACTCTCACTGTGTCTTTCTTTCTTTCTTTCTTTCCTCTCTCCTCTACACACATTAATCTGTATCTCTCTGCATTATCTTTGCAGGCCTCTCTCTCTCTCCCCAGACCTGTGTGTTCTGGCTCTGTACAAGGCTTGTTTTCTCAATGGAGAAAAACCATGTTCAGCTTTTGCCTCATCTCACTGTGACACTTCTAGTGATCACTGTTTTGTTTCCTGTGACTGAATGTGCGGCAGTTTCCTCCATCAAGACTGATGCGCAGGCTCTTCTCATGTTCAAAAGGATGATTCAGAAGGATCAAAGCGGAGTTTTGTCAGGGTGGAAGCTCAATAAGAATCCATGCACCTGGTATGGGGTCTCTTGCACCCATGGAAGAGTTACTCAGCTTGATATCAGTGGGAATAATGACCTTGCTGGGACAATATCTCTTGACCCTTTGTCTTCTATGGATATGTTATCTGTTCTGAAACTGTCTTTGAATTCATTTTCTGTAAATTCTACCTCTTTGCTTCACCTACCATATGGTTTGACACAGCTTGATCTATCCTTTGGAGGAGTTACAGGCCCTGTCCCTGACAACCTTTTCTCCAAGTGTCCAAATCTTGTTGTTGTTAATCTTTCCTACAACAACTTAACAGGCCCTATTCCTGAAATTTTTTTGCAAAATTGTGATAAACTGCAGACCCTTGACCTCTCTTCTAACAACCTGTCAGGGTCTATTTTTGGCCTGAAAATGGATTGCATTTCCTTGTTGCAACTTGATCTATCTGGAAACAACTTGTCAGACTCAATTCCACTCTCTTTGTCAAACTGTACCAGCCTTCAGAGTTTGAATTTAGCTAAGAATATGATTTCTGGGGAAATTCCCAAAGGTTTGGGTCAGCTAAACAAACTACAGACTCTGGATCTTTCCAACAACCAACTCACCGGCTGGATCCCTTCTGAGCTGGGAAATGCATGTGCTTCCCTTTTAGAGGTTAAACTTTCTTTCAACAACATCTCTGGGTCAATCCCATCTGGTTTCTCCTCATGCACTTGGCTGCAACTTCTTGACGTATCTAACAACAACCTGTCAGGACCGTTAGCAGATTCAATCTTTCAGAACCTCGGATCATTGCAAGAACTGCGGCTGGGGAATAATGCTATCAGTGGTCAATTTCCATCTTCATTATCTTCCTGCAAAAAGTTGAGGATTGCGGACTTCAGCTCAAACAAAATTTCTGGATCTATCCCCAGAGATTTGTGTCCAGGGGCAGCCTCACTTGAGGAGCTGAGAATGCCAGATAATCTTATTACAGGTGAGATTCCTGCTGAACTGTCAAAGTGCTCACAGCTGAAGACAATTGATTTTAGTCTGAACTATCTCAATGGTACAATTCCGGAGGAGCTTGGACAACTTGAAAATCTTGAGCAGCTGATAGCATGGTTCAATGGCTTGGAAGGAAAAATTCCATCAAAGCTGGGCCAGTGCAAGAATCTGAAGGATCTCATACTCAATAACAATCATCTCACTGGTGAACTTCCCATTGAGTTATTCAATTGCAGCAATCTTGAATGGATATCACTGACAAGCAATGAGCTTAGTGGTGAAATACCGCGTGAGTTTGGTCTCTTGACAAGGTTAGCAGTTCTGCAGCTTGGAAACAACAGCTTGTCTGGCGAGATACCAGCAGAGCTAGCGAATTGCAGCAGTTTGGTGTGGTTGGACTTGAACAGCAACAAGCTCACCGGAGAGATCCCTTCAAGACTTGGAAGACAGCTAGGAGCAAAATCCTTGTTTGGGATCCTTTCAGGGAACACTTTGGTGTTTGTAAGAAATGTTGGAAACTCATGCAAAGGAGTAGGAGGTTTGCTAGAATTCTCTGGTATTCGACCTGAAAGACTCTTGCAGGTCCCAACATTGAGGACTTGTGACTTCACAAGACTCTATTCTGGTCCTGTCCTCAGCTATTTCACCAAGTACCAGACTCTGGAGTATCTTGATCTTTCATATAACGAGCTTCGTGGAAAAATCCCGGATGAATTCGGAGACATGGTGGCTTTACAAGTTCTCGAATTATCTCACAATCAGCTCTCTGGAGAAATCCCTTCAACACTTGGCCAGCTAAAAAATTTGGGTGTGTTCGATGCATCACACAACAGATTGCAGGGCCATATTCCAGACTCATTCTCAAACCTCTCGTTCTTGGTTCAAATTGATCTATCGAACAACGAGTTGACAGGGCAAATTCCCTCTAGGGGGCAACTGAGTACACTTCCAGCTTCCCAGTATGCAAATAACCCTGGCCTTTGTGGTGTACCATTACCTGACTGCAAGAGCGACAATAACCAACCCACAACAAATCCAACCGATGATGCTGGTAAAGGTGGCCATAAAACAGCAACTGCAACATGGGCAAACAGCATTGTCATGGGAATTCTCATCTCTGTTGCTTCTGTCTGTATTTTAATTGTGTGGGCAATTGCAATGCGCGCAAGGAGGAAGGAGGCCGAAGAAGTGAAGATGCTCAATAGCTTACAAGCATGCCATGCAGCTACAACATGGAAAATCGACAAAGAGAAAGAGCCACTAAGCATCAACGTTGCAACATTTCAGAGGCAGCTGAGGAAACTCAAATTCTCGCAGCTGATTGAAGCAACTAATGGGTTCTCCGCAGAAAGCCTAATTGGGTGTGGTGGTTTTGGCGAAGTGTTCAAGGCCACACTCAAAGACGGGTCAAGCGTGGCCATAAAGAAGCTGATTCGACTGAGCTGCCAGGGTGATCGAGAATTCATGGCAGAGATGGAAACGTTGGGGAAGATCAAGCACAGAAATCTGGTTCCTCTGTTGGGGTACTGCAAAGTGGGGGAAGAGAGGCTCCTTGTGTATGAATACATGGAGTATGGAAGCCTAGAAGAGATGCTTCATGGGAGAATCAAGACGCGTGATCGGCGCATTTTGACATGGGAAGAAAGGAAAAAGATTGCAAGAGGTGCAGCTAAAGGGCTTTGTTTCCTGCACCACAATTGCATTCCTCACATCATACACAGAGATATGAAGTCAAGCAATGTGCTACTTGACCATGAAATGGAGTCCAGAGTTTCAGATTTTGGAATGGCAAGACTTATAAGTGCCCTTGATACACATCTTAGTGTGAGCACACTTGCAGGAACACCTGGGTATGTTCCACCAGAGTACTACCAAAGCTTCAGGTGCACTGCTAAGGGAGATGTGTACTCATTTGGAGTTGTGATGTTGGAACTGCTTAGTGGAAAACGACCTACTGACAAAGAGGACTTTGGTGACACCAACTTGGTTGGGTGGGCAAAGATGAAGGTCCGTGAAGGGAAGCAAATGGAAGTTATTGACCAAGACTTGCTTTTGGCCACTCAAGGAACTGATGAAGCAGAAGCCAAAGAAGTGAAGGAGATGATAAGATATTTGGAGATTACTTTGCAGTGTGTTGATGACTTGCCTTCAAGAAGGCCAAACATGTTGCAGGTAGTGGCTATGCTGAGAGAGCTTATGCCTGGATCAACTGATGGAAGCAGCAACAGTGCTTGAACCACGTTATTGTCCATAGTTATGACAGAGGAACGAATGAATGAAGATATGAAATGAGGCTTGCAAGATTTTCTCTGCATCTGTTATTACTCAGTTTATTGTGCCTAGTTTCTCAATTTCTTTGTTCATTTGTTGTGTTTATTTAGTATTTATTCTCAGTGTTACTGTGTAACTCCACCCAATATTAACGTTCCAGTCATAGACGCGTTAAATTCATTAAGCCGGTCTGATACAATCAACTGAGGCAATTCATCGAACACAAAGGTGAAAGTGTTTTCATGCATCGTTTACTGGGTGAGATGAGATGAAACAGTAAACACTAAGATCCAGATGTTCATTGTTAGAACTAACTCAGTAACGTCATCACCATTTTTTTCTATTTAACATCTGGTCCCCCTATCTTTAAAGATTAATAATTTTATAAGTACTTTTTAAAATGTAACAAAATTGATAAAGTACTCATATTGTTGTAATTATTTTTCAGAACATTAGTTGTTAGTATGAGAAGTTTCACATTTAACACAAGTTTTGCAACAATTGATAAGGTTTTCTGTTATAACGAATGAAAAAGTTAATTCTAAGAGTGAAAATGAGTATAATTTAATCCTGCAAACTTTCTCCACAATGAATTAATTATAATATACACTCAATAGTTCTTTTATACGTTTCCTTCTCAGATACTATCAGAAAACTCTCTGACTGTTTTAGTATATAAAATTGACACTTCTTACAAATTATCGGATGAAAAATGATTCACAAAATTTTATTAGATAAAATTAACAAATAATTATTTTTGGTAAAAAAAAACTTATTATTTTATTTTTTAACTTTCATAAAATAATAAAAAGTTATTCTATTTAATAACTTTGTCAACTTTATCAAAAATTTGTTTCTCAAAAAATTATTTTCCTTTGCCCATTTCTTTTCAACTGAACATATTTTGGAGAGTTTGTGGATATTCAACTTAGTCAACCTAAACTGAAAACGGAAAAGGGATCAATGGGCTGAAGTTATTCAACTTAGTCAAGGTCCAAACCGTATATATATATATATATATATATATATGAACTTAACAAAAAGAAAATTACGAACTAAAATATTTTAACTCTTAATAATAAGTTGAATCATATGAAAAGTCAAAAGAAGTCCGCATATCAATGTCAGCATGCCACATCTTGTTACGCGCATTTTGAGACAAGGTCCATAACTAATGGACCAAATATGGCAACCTTCTAAAGGTCACGACTCATGCTAGCTCTTTAAAGGATAACAATGTCATTTAGGTAACTATTTCGATGGTTCAATTTGAGGTGAGAGATACAACGAAGAGACTTAAGTTAAATCTATAAGAAATAATATTACCTTCAAAATGTTAAAATCTTATAATTATGAGTTTTATTCTTTATATAATATTTAACGTGAGACCCACTTTTATTTTATGAGTTGGGCCCGGGGTCCAAGTCAATCCACTAGTTCTTTGGCTGTTTCAAAAAACCTTTTTAGCTTTTTCCATTGTAATTTTACCACTACGTTTTCCTTCATTCTACTCTCTTTGCAACAGAAGCTCTACTAGGGTTTGAGCTATGTCCTCCTCTGAGTTTACTGAACGCTCCCCCTCTGTGTAAGTAGAACTCAAAACCAAAACTCTTTATGTTTCTTTATTGTTCCTAAGCTCTAGTTTCACGTTGATCACTATCAAGGTCTCATCATATGTTATGTTTCCAGCTCTTTAAGTTGTTCCAGGTCCAGGTGTTCCCACAAAGGGCTCTCTCTCTTCCTTAGTTTAGCTCCACTCAAAGGTAAGGGAAGCTAGGGTCTTTCACATTTTTGAAGTATCTTATCTGTTTTTGGGTTCTAAATCATGTTTTTTATGCTTGCTTGTTGTTGTGGTTGCTTGGAAATGGTTGAAATATTATTTGGTTTTGAATGTCTGATGTTGCATGCGTGAGTAGGGGAGGAACCTGTTGTTTTCGCTCAAGCAACACCCAACCTCGCCTAAGCAAAAATAGAAAAAACTCACCTAGGCGACGAGCTCCAATTTTGAGTGAGAGTAATCTCACCTAGGCGAGGAGGTCTCGCTTAAGCGAGAACTTGTAGGAACCTGGCAATGCTCACTGTTCGAGCTCTCGCCCAGGTGAGAACGCCTAGCTTAAGTGAGAACACTCTATCGCTTGAGCAAGAGCTTCTGGCTTGAGCGAGACTGGTGTAGGGATGCGTTTTAGTAATTGATTTCTGTTGTTATATATTGCTTTACTTTTCAGGGAGTATTATGTATAATGACGTGCTTGTGTTAAGAGATATTATGAACTGGAATTGATGTGCTTGGTATGAAATGAATAATGACTTGGTTGGTTGGTTGTGCATTGGCCTGAGATTATGATGTTTTGAAATAACATGTGGACTTGGTGTTAGAACATAGATACAGACGTAATTCCATGAGTCTCTTGGCGAGATTTTATGGTGGTGTTGTATTGTATATAATCAGATAAGGATTCAAGCAAGGTTGCATCCTGAAACTCTAAAGAATCGATCAGACTCACATAGAGTAGACTAGTTCAAATGGTGAGAGTAGCAGGAGATCCTAGTCTTTGGCAGGATAATAGCCTTAAATGATCATGGGCTAACCTTGTACGTGGTAAGGTGAAACCCATTGGCAATGACTCTGCAAAGCAGAAGAGGCCACCACAAGTGCAAGAATTTAGTGAATCTGATCTCATTATATGTATCCGGATAATTGAGTCAGAGGGTCTTTTATTGCTATCACATGCTTTGGGTGCTTATTGATTTATTTGTTTGTAATTTGTTTAATAAATGGCTTGCTCAATTATATGTTAAAAATAAATTTCTCCTCTAGCTTACCCTTTCTCTTTGTGTTTGAGTTCTCTGTTTGACTTTTCCTTTGTGTAATGATCACCAAATACTTGGTACGAGCATATATGAAGGTTCCTAGAGATCATTCAGATGGTGGTGATGTCGCGGGTCTAGTATGGGCGTGTTAGCTAATGCTCTTTTGAGCACCTTTTGTTGAACTGTTTTATTTTGTAATCCTTGCTCTGCGAGCAATCCTTTTGAACATTCATGTCTAATTAAGTTTATGGCATTTGTTTGTGCCTTAGTTTTCCTTTCCAATATAATTTGAGATAACTGTAATGGCTAATCCTTTATACTTTTGCCACGTGCTATATTTTATATTATAATACGTGATATTTTGTTTATTAGAGTTATCTATTAAATGGGATGTCACATTTAACTATATTTTTGTTAAATGTTAAATTAAAACTTCCATTTATATTTTCTGTCACTCTATTAATATAAATTTAAATATAATTAAAATTACTTAATTTAAGTAGGTTAAAATACCTTTTTAGTCTCAATTTTTGTCATGTTTTTTCAAATAAGTTCTAATTTTGGTTTAGTGTTCAAATAGGTCCCAAATTTCGTCAATTTTGTTCAATTGTGTCCTTTTATGCTAACATCGTTTAAATCACTAACGACCATGAACAATGATTGCCACATGTCACTTCGTGGTTTTTTGAATTTTTTTAAATGTACACGTGTCAAGCCAGTAGCGTGTCACGTGTCACTTTGTGGTTTTTTTTGAATTTTTTGAATTTTTTTTAAAAAATTTTTAAAAATTTTTTAAAAATTTTTCTTAAATGTCCACGTGTCAACCCAATAGCGTGCCACGTGTCAACGTCAATTTCTATATTCAATTTGGTCCCTATATTTGTTATTTTTGTTCAATTTAGTCCCAATTTTGTTTAAAATTAACCAATTTTGTCCTTATCGAAAATGTGACCAAATTTAATTTTTATATCAAAGTTATAATGATGTGAATTTTAATATATTATATAAAATATTTAATAAAAATGTGAATTTTAATATAAAAATTAAATTTGGTTTCAATTTGGAGGGGGACCAAATTGGTTAATGTTAACAAAAATTGAGACTAAATTGAACAAAAATAACAAATATAGGGACCAAATTGAATATAGAACTTTGACTTTGACACGTGGCACGTTACTGGGTTGACATGTGGACATTTAAAAAAATTTTAAAAAATAAATATATAAAGAAAACACAAAGTGACACGTGGCATGCTACTGGCTTGACATGTGTACATTTAAAAAAAATTAAAAAAATTTTAAAAAATTTTAAAAAATTTTAAAAAATTTTAAAAAATAAAAAAAACCACGAAGTGATACGTGGCAGTCACTGTTCATGGTCGTTAATGATTTAAGTGTTAGCAAAAAAGGACCCAATTGAACAAAATTGACGAAATTTGGGAACTATTTGAACACAACCAAAATTAGGACTTATTTGAAAAAACTTGACGAAAATTGGGACGAAAATGGTATTTTAACCATTTAAGTATAAGTGAAATTACTTAATTTTACAATAATCCAAAATATAAGTAAAATTTATTTAATATTATTCATAAAATATTTTTTTTTAAATTACCTTTAATTATATCATAAAAAATACTCCAAAGTTTATATACAATTATATTGTTCAAACTTGATGGTTTTCTATATGCCTATATTTATCAAATGGTTTAATTTAATTTTATATTTATTTTTTCTTCAATGTGGTCCTTATATTTTTAGAAAAAATTAATATGATCCATTTTGTTAAATTAATGTTAATGTTGTTTAGAGTCTAAAGATTGTTGTAGAAAAAATTTAATGTGACACATTGTTTAAAGTGTAGAAAAACTTAATTTAACCCCATATAATTCTTAGAAAAACTTAATATGACACATTGTTCAAAATTGGACTTGAATGCACAAGAACAGTAACAAAGTTGCCTTTTTGTAGAGATTGGTATGTTTTTTTTTTCTCATTTCTATTATTCTATATTTTGCATCTTTTGTTTTTTGTGTTTTTCCCCAAGTTGTGCTTTTATGCTTCTTGCCATATACTATTCCTATTCTTTTCATCTATGTTTTGATTCTAATTGTCTTCATCCAATAGTTATAATAGTCGGGGGATGCAAAACCATTGTTGTCCTCTTATTGTCGTGGGAATAGGGGTTTAGGGGTAACACCTATTTGTAACTTCGGAGATGTTGCAATTTTGAGAACAACTAGAATCACTAAGAATGATGGGAAACAATTTTGGGGTTGTCATAACTATAAGGTTAGATTTATGCAATTTTGTTTTGTCAAATTTTGTTTTTGGGACAATTTTTTAATAACAATCACTTGTTATATGTTATGGTTTTGTTGAAGAACATAGTGGCAATGAAGAAGTGGTGAAGTGTAGTTATTTTAAATGTTTCATTAAAGATATGGTGAAAGAGATGCAATTACCATGAGACAAGGAGAAAGGTATATAATTTGTAGAAATTTATAAAGATTTCTAAAAGATGAATGCAACTGTTATCATTAATTGTTTGTTTTCTTGGTGTAATTAACACAATTATGGTGTTAGTATTGTTGAAATTACCATGAGTTGTTGTAAAATGTAGATGTGTTTGAATTAAGTGTAGTAAGACCTATAGAATTTTTTAATGTAATGTTAAAGTGATATTTGTAATGTTGAGCGCAAGCAATAAGTATAAGGTTGTTGGTAAACTTGCCTTAAATATATTATGAAGGGAAAGGATGAGAAGTTGGACTTATATATAAAACCAAGCATGACAAAGACATCCAAATTCTTTTGAAACCACGTTCACATAATTAGATGTCAATAATATAAAACAAGCATGATAAGGAACGTTCCAATCTTTAGTCCACTAAGATAACATCGTTAGGGTCAGTAACCATATATATCCAAGGTATTGTCCGCTTTGGAGTTTAGAACTCCATCACAGTTTTGTCCTTAAAAAATGCCTTAGAAGGTTGAAGGAGGAAGGTGTATCTAAATTGTCCTTGGGCTCAACTCCTAACACTAGTGCAATGAAGGGATATTGTTATGGTTATTTTCAATGTTAAGCTACGATTAATGAATCGTAGTATATCCACCTGTAGTAAAAAAGGGAGATGTTAAGACTATGATTTCCAACCACAGTCTATATAGTAAATAATAGACTATGGTTCATGAAAAAAAAAACATAGCTTATTCATAAGTATAAGCTACAATTATTAAAGGAACTGTAGCCTATGCATGACTATAGTCATGAATAGGCTATAACTCTTTTAAGAACTATAGTCATATATGATTCTTTTTAAAAGGTTTTTATTTTAATAACTCTACACTTTAGTAAACATGGAAAATTAAATAAAGATTTCACAACACCAAATATATTAGTTAACCATAAACAAACAACCTAAATATCTCATTTTCATCACTAGAATTGATTTTGAAAATTCACTAAAAATAGGTAGAAATTGATTTTTGATTAACTTTTTTATGTTAACTTCTATTATTGTATATTTGGTCGTTCAAAAGTCCATCCTTACTATAACTTTTTTTCTATTTTTCTAGTATTTTTGCCCTAATTTTTCTACATCTCATACACTTATTTCATTGAACTACACTCTTCATAAAATTCTAAATATTTTCTAGTTCTTTCTAGTAGTAATTAGAAAATTTGTATTCTTTTACATTTTATGTTTGTCATACTTTCATGTATAAAACATTTAGGCTTTAAGGTTTGTTATCATATAAAATTATCATGATATATATAACAAAAAATAAATCAAAATATATCATCATATAATATTTTGAATGCATTAAAAATGGTGAAGAGAGAAATGTAAACCTGGGAGCATAATGCTTGAGTGAGGGTTAAGTCCCATGAAACAAGTAGGGGTGTCAACAATGGTGGTCAAGTAAAAACACACCCAAACAATATGGTCACATAACATATGGTGAAGAAAGACAACAAACTAAGGAAAATAATAAAGAGGGATCAAACCTAAACGAAGAACAAGAAAACCGAGCCAAAGTAAGGAGAAAACTAGGTGAAAATAAAGCTCTTTAAACATGGAAATGGTCCCCTCAATTGGGTGTGAGCAAGACGAACTTCCAATGGTGAACTTGGAAAAATGAGGAACGAAATGAGTTTCATGAACCTGAATGCACCAAAGGAAGAAAATGAGAGAAAAAACCTTGTCTTTTGCAACAAGGATGGAAATGAAGGCATTGCAGCGACGAGAGAAAGAAATATTGTTATGCGCGGGCTAAGTAAAAGAAGTTAAAATTATCCCTATTCATGGGGATATAGGCTACGATTCATTGAAAATTGTAGTCTATATACTCACACAACAAAGTATAGGCTACAATTTTATCTAAACCATAGTTTATACATTTCATATAATTTAAAAAATGTCACCACATTTTTATAGGCTACGTTTTTCATGTGATTGTAGCCTATTCTGCATAGTTAAATGAGATGCATGTGTTGGCACAAGCAAGCTTAAAGCAAAGATTTGATAAAGTCAAGTGCATGAAAATTGCATGTGTTTGATGAAGATCCACTTGAAGATTATGTTTCTAGTGTATTAAATATGGAAATAATGTGTTAAATGTAATGATTAGGTGTTATATCATGTTGGTAGGCTATATGACATAGGTTAGAAGGTAATAAATTTTAGAAGGTAATAAATGCTACGATCATAATTTTAGAAGGTAATAAATTAAAACATATTATTCATCATCGAAGTCATCATTGTAGGTTTAAAATGACTTTCTTAGCCAAGAAGGGGGTTGGATTGGCCTAGTACTAAAAAATATGCTCAATTAAAACTTGTTAAAACTATTTTTGTTTGAATTAAATTAATCAACAAATTAGAAGTTAATTGCTACAGGACGACTCATTTTAATGGATTGAAAAACAAAAACAAAGGATTTATTTGTTCATACAGTATGATTCAACAAATTGAAATATAAAATCAACATACTAATATTCTGGGAAATTCTGTAGAAAAACGCAAATCACAAAAATCACTCAAACAACATGCATTACAATACAAGATTGGTTCCAATATATATCAAACTTAGTTGCACCACCTAATTACATAAAATGATTAAATGAGTTTTCTTGAGGATTAAATGAAGAGCAAGATAAGGGAGAGAGAATCATACAATGATTTTTATACTGGTTCACTTAAATATAGGAACATCTAGTTTATTTGGACAACTTCAGCCTGACAATGCACTATTAGTGTGTTTGTTTTGACATTGGAATGACGTACAATCGATTTTCAACACAAAAATGTGAGTAGGTTTGGCTTTTAAAATCAATTTGAAAGAAAAATATTCGCGCCTAAAGAGAAGCAATAATTAGTTGCTTCTCCGCCGAAAAATCAATTCGTGTAAAATCAATTTTGGAACGTGTATCCAAACACACATCATATAAAAAGAAGTACACAATCTCACACAAAATTTTGAATTAAACAAAAACAACAAGATTCTTGAATCCCACAAGAATCTCAAACCCAGCATAGTAAGATCCCAATTGCAGACTTGGAATCACACTAGGAAACACATAGAAGTACAAGAACAACCAGACCTTGGCGGTGGCTTTCCCTAACCAATTAAAACAAATTCTTCAATGCTTCAAAACTAAGCAAAACTTGCTTCAAGATACAAAGATCTTCACTCACGAGCTGCACACTGTGTAATCTAGAGAGCGATTTTTTTCAAATTGGTTTTTTCTATTTTCGCACTCAGAAATCATAGAAATTTCTCTTCTTTAAAAAAATAGTTAATATAGTCTACATATAAGTGAACTCAAACAGGTTGATTTGTCCGTAATTTGTTGATTTCACTTGACTTAAGTGAAATAAGCCAATTGCATAGCAATTCAACTGATTGAATATATTCATACCAGAACTGTATGCAGCAAGTGTAACATCCCTAGAGAATATTACTTAAAAATAAATACTAAAAGAAATAATTACATTAATATTCATCTCGATAAAAATCCCAACGCGGGAAAAATTTAAATTCATTAAAATAGTGCGCCAAAACTCATAACTAAATCCACAAAATGTTACAAGTTTCCAAAATTTATATTTAAAACATAAAATACAAATGAGCAAAACCCTAGCTCTAATCCCATGCTAGCCCTCACTCCGCCATCTGAACATCCTCAACACCACCTGTATCAACATCTGCTCCCGTGTAACGAATTACACGATCATCACCACACACAAACAGAAAGGGTGAGCTGAGAAAATAAAATAACAAGCATATAGAACACAAGATAAATCATATACCCATCTTATTCATTATATATATAATTTTTGGCCAAGACCTTAACCCCAAGACTTATCAGTCTTCAAATCATACAATTGGTTAGCCTTGGACTCGGGAACATGATGCTCACATGAACCTGCCCGCTCGTGGTCCTGCCTCTACGAACCTCCCCACTCGTAGTCCTACTCTACGGACCTGCCCGCCCGTAGTCCAACACATGTGATCCATCAGCCCCCGTACCTCCCTGCACGTGGCATCTCTCAACGTGAGCACGGAACATACGAACCTACCTCGCTCGTATCCCCACGTGAGAGTAACTAGATATGAACCTCCCCGCTTATATCATCACATGTCAAACACCATCCATGAACCTACCCGCTCATGGCACAGCATCTCCCGATCCAAGTGTAGAAGCATTGCTCAATCAACACACCAAACAACCAAAGGACAGCAACATTTCCGCCTGGCTCGGCCCACACACCGCCAGGCAAAACTATACCAGACCGCCTGGCGGTATCTACTCACCGCCAGGCGCCAGCGTCCAGTCCGCGCCACTGTTCTCTCATCACCGCTTGGCAGAGCACACCGTGCCTCCAGGCGCCACTCAAGGCACAACTCTCTCATACTAAGGCTATCGCCTGGCGGTATTCAGTGGACCGCCAGGCGCCATACCAGAAACATTCTGCAGCTGGTTTTGGCACCCTCACTGAATGGTTCCGAACTAGAATGCTATCGCAACCATCACTTTTCACATTCATCATAACTTTATGCAAAACTACTCAACCATACGCCAACCAATTAAATTCATTTTCTCGCCTATTTGACCTTTCACTAGCGAACCCCTTACCTATAATTCTCCACCCTCAATCACTATAAAATTTAAGATTTACCAAGTTCCTCAAATACTAGCCAATGATACCACCACTCTCGAAATGAGGCTATTATACTGTACCTCATAACACCATACAAACCCAAACTGCATTACCACAAAATTTCTCTTTCTACTTCTTTAGCCTCAATTCACACTTCCTACCATTTCTCATGTCAACACGCTATTCCCCGTCCCATTCATACACCATCAATGAAGCTTGTGCATTACAAACCTGCAACTGATTTAGAATAGTTACACTTCGTATTTGAAACACACTTTCCTTTAATCCCATCATACCACGCTCACCTCCATCTTTGTTCTGATCCCCAATACTCAACAATCACATTATATCGTCCCTCACTGTTTCGTCAACGATTTTCCAGTACTACTCACACAACTAAAGTTCTCTTTTCACTTTTACAAAATTCAAGAATTATGAACAGTCAATGTGCTTCGCCACCGCCTGGCGACACGACTAATACTGTCGGGCGACACACCAGACCTAGTCTAAAACTAGGTTTCTCCCTACCTACGATACTTGTCAACCCTTACCATCATTCAGACTTATGACTACAAGCACTCAAATACAACATTACCGATATGATGGCTCCACTTCAGTTTGCAATTCAAATCATAATATAATCGTGACCTCTACCCTCATGCATTCAATCATGAGCGACCCCTCCCGAGTGGGTCTAATTTCCGTTATCATGCCATTCTAATCCAAATTCAAGTTAGCATCACATCCAACCAAGTCAGCACGATATGATTCCAGAAATCGCAATGACCTTTCGCACAACAACATCAAATATCAGTCAAAGAACACAAGCACTGTCACGCCGCCTGGCGGATATTCATCCTTGCCAGGCAGTTTAAGTTACTCAGAAGCCAAACCACTCATAAACTGTTGAACCGCCTGGCGGCACATGCATGCCCGCCAGGCGGTTTCTGGGCAGAACCCAGAAAACGCAAAAACTAGTACAGTTAAGGCAAAATTCCATACACTTATGATCATACAAGGCATAACATGACGATTACGATAAAAGGCACTCGAAAACAACTCCCCTTACCTGGATTCCTTGCTAAATTCGGGTTGATATGCTTATCCCTTCACCAAAATCTCCCTAGCCTTTGCTTTCCACTCCAACCTTAGTGATTTTAGCCTCACTACCTTACCCTATCAGCCCCAATCTTCTGGAAAAACCTTTGCTTATGACTATCACGAACCCCCAATGTTATTTTCTCCTCTTTTAACCTTCTCTCTCACTATCACTCTCCCTTAATTGCTCCTTTAGTAGCTTACCCGAATTTTAAATAAAAAATGATATTAAGGCTCACCAAATGTTTAATTAATCCCTCTGTTTTCCAGCCCTTAGGTTACCTCTCCCTTGGCTGCTAGGTTTCTACCTTTCCACATTCATGCACAAGGAAAAATTTGACAAAAGAAATTATTTAGTTCTCACTAAAAGGTTTGAACCCACACTCATGCACATACCAAACCAAAGCCGAACCATTCAACCAATCCAGATTTCATGATAACTCCTACAATTCTAAGGGTTTATCATCACATCACGCATTCAATATATAAACACACAAAAACGCATAATTTAAATAACACCCAAGTGACACACATAGGACTCGAACCCAAGTCCTCACACACAATTAAGTACTCTTAACCACTTGAGCTAGTACTTTTCCACATCATAATTCTTCACATTTATTACTTTAAATGTTCTCATTACCCATCCTATTTAAATAAATAATTAAATAACTATTTAATTTTTCCCGGGTCTTACAGCAAGTCTTTTAACTTGTTAAAACCATTTTTAACATAAAGGACAGTCATAAGACAAAAGATATCTACACTATGTCATATAGTCTACGAATTGAGTCCAACCTTCAAGCTTTGTGATCTTCACATTAATTTCAAATTCAATACGCCCTAAGCTTGATGAATAACAAATCACTTCAATTCTTCATTAAGTCTTCATCAATCACACATGAACATGCACTAGCTTTATCAAATCCATGCACTAAGTTCACTTGTGCTAATAATCATAATCATGATCATTGTATTTTTTTGTTATAAAGAAAAATTGATTCTATTTGTATTGGAAGATTCTTTCTCTAGTTTAGTTTCTTTCAACTTGGAGGTTTGTCCATGAGTTTGATGTGGAGTCTTCAATGAATTATAATCATACAATAACTAATTAGTGATTCAATTGTGAATGAACTTGAGTCTTCAATGAATTATAATCATACAATGTAAAAAATGAGTTGTTGGAAGAATTTCAATCTTTTAATTTTCAATTCAATCGATTAAAATTACTTAAAATGATTTTTTAGTGGTTTTAATTGATTGATTGTTATGTCAATTGGTTGAAACAAAAATGATTTTGATTTTAAACAAAAACTTAATGATTTAAACTGATTAAACCTTGTTTTTGTCAATTGAAATGTTTAAGCTTGTGTTTCGAACAAGGTTATGCACATTTCAACATGTTAAAATCCATTTCAATTAGTTGAAGTGTTCTAAAAACACTTTTAGCGCACGAAATATCAATACAAGCATGACATACTCACCTAAACACAACCTGAACCTAAGAATTATAACTCAATACAACAAACTCTTCAACACATTCATCATCAAATTCAATTGGTTGGGAGCATCCAATCAACTTAATCAAGCTTGCTTGAATGTTCTATATCAGTGAACTCCACTTATTTGATAATGCCAACCACTCAATCATTTGAACACATTTAGTTCATCTTCTGTAGAGGTTGTAATTCTTGAAGGCAAATAAATTAATACGTCTAGTTAGTTTAAAAAGCTTTCTCAAGAGCAACATCTTTATATGATTCATATGTCTAGATGATCTGAAGCAAATATATATGACTCTTCAAAAGTCAACAAAGGAATGAATTTAACTTAAGGTTTCATCTATGATAGCCTAAGTGTCATTGTCTTGGTTAAGTACAAAAAAAATGTATTTTAGCGACCACCAATTTTGATTGCTAAATAACATAAATCAATCGTTAACACCTGTTGCGACAAAATTAGCGACCAAATTTATGTAGTAACAAAATCCTTGGTGGCAAAAAAAATAGCGACCAATTTTTATTTAGTCGCTAAATAGCTATCGAAATATCAGTCACTAAAAGTTTGGTCACCTTCCAAACATAGGAGACCAATTTAGCAACCAAAAAGTGATACTAAATTCAGTCGCTAATTTAGTCGTGGAAGTAATAAAGTTAATGACCAACTATTTCGATTGCTAAACTATGATTAAAGTATTTGTATTCAATTTTTTTGGTTGTTGAATCGGTGACAAATTTTGGAATCAACAACGACTATATTGGTTAGTCACTAACTTTTGAATTTTATGTGTAGCTTAACAACGAAAAAGGTCGGTCGTAAATGGTGGAAAAATTATGAGACCACAAAAACCAATAAAATTAGTCACTAATTAGCAGAAACATAAAAATATCTTTTTGGTAATATTTACAATTTTTACTTGCTTATAAACAACTTTTTACAAATTTATGAATGCTAAAATTTAATCAAGATAAGTAATATTAAACTACATTACATAATATAGTAAAGTGTACTACCTACACTACAAGTAGTAAATAACATGATCCAAAAGAACAAAATAAAAATAGATCGAAAGTGTGAAACATTAAAAGACACAAAATAACTAAACATGAAACTAATGATCTCCTAGTTTACTATCACTAATATGGTTTAATCTGTCATCTCCAATATTAGTAGGATTAGTAGGACTTGGCACAACAATCTGCAAAATATGTTGCAAAATAAGTTTCATATGTTCATTTTGTTGGTGCATACGTTCATTCTGTTCATGCATACATTGTCTATGTTAAGCATGATTTTTCAGTAAGTGTTCGACCTTTTCAAGTGTCTTATCCTTAACATTCTTTGTCATAAGTTCCACATTCAACTTTTGAATAGTCTCACACATTTATTCTTTTTGATGTACCGCTGGAGCTTGGCTAGTAGAAGAGTGAGCACTTGCAAAACTAACAAACTTTTTGCTTAGTGTACCAAGTCCATACACATTCCCTTTGTTACTTTCACCTCCAACATCACTAAAGTATATTTCATTTTCATCATAGAGGGAACATGAGAGTTTTATGAAGATGAGCCTTAATGCATGTGTTGTTGTTGGACTAAATTAAAATCATAAACTATTCTCAAGAAGGAAATGCATAATAAATATTAAATTAAAACTTAAAGGTTAAACATACTGCAAGGTCACGGGTCTTGTCATTGACCCATTCTCTAGTCCTTAGTTTCTTTGTTCTTTCTACAATCTCCGAAGCAATTGGTTCTCATTCAAGCTGCTTAGTCTACATATATTTAAACACAAGATAAAGTTTGACATCTTAAGTCTAATATATTATATTTAAATTAACTATACAAAAATATAATAAGATTACTATTTTCTTAAAGGGAGTTGCAGTAGATATGCTATGACTTTTTTCTGAAAAGCCCGATTTGCCTTAGCTTTGACACTCTTGTCGTTGAATTTTGTAGAACTCCAATGTAGATCCAAGGCTGCTCGAGCACATGGTGAAATCTAGGTTCCCTTATCCTAACCATTCCTAACTTTGTTCATTGAATTTTTTTTAAAATGCGAGAGCCTTTCGTTTCAAAAACAGATCTTATGGCTTGCTTTTGTTTTGGATCCCACCTAAATGCTTTCTACATGAAAAATCAGTTAGCAAACACATATAATAGAATAATATAAACAACATTTCAAATATAAGCATGATTCAAATTACCTTAAATTCTCCAAACTGATGAGTCCATCATGGACCCAACTCTAGGCCCACATGCACTCAAAGCCCAAGCTCACTCAAAGGTCCAATAACAAGAGGTATGCTTAAAAAGATTCAAATAGGCTTTCCTCAAGAAGATCAAAATCATCATGGGCTTCATATGTTATTCTCATGGGCTAAAGAATATATCAAAATATGAGAGGATGCATGTTAGAGCATTATAGTAGAATTATTTTGGGCCAAATGTTAGGTCATGCTTTGTAGAATAAAATGCTAAATTACTTTGTGGTTTAGCCTTCAAATTGGGCTAATTCAAGCCCAATTAATCACTTTGGCCGAGACTAGCTTGGAGGGAAAGCTTGGAGTGCATTTTTTCAGCCTAGTACAAAGGCTTGGTGTGCATGTTTCACATGGAGCAAGGCATGGAAAGTGTGAGTGGACACATGGCTCTAGATCCATCAGTCCTTTGCATCACACGACCATCATTAGAGTTTCTTCTCCAAGCTACATTTCCATTACATTTAATGTTGCATTCCATTACATTATAGATTGGCCATTCACCCTATAAATGGGGCCTTCATACTCTTGTATTTGGTTACTTTTGAATGGTATAGACTTGTTGTTGAGATCACTCCACCCCTAGTACCTCAAGAGTCACTTGCTAGACTAGTTTCTACCCAAAACTCCTCTAGATCTCTTCCCTAGAATAGACTTCTCTTATAGGCTTCATCTGTACTTCATCTTCATTGTTTCAAGATCCTTCAAGGTTGACTCCACTCCTCCATCCTAGCTGCATTTTTGTTGCCTCCATGAATCTCCTCTTCTCCATTTTGACGAAAGGATGTTCATTACAAACCATCTATCTCTAAGCTTGATTCAAACCTTCTTCCAACTAGGATTTGGTTCATAAAATTTTTGTTTGAAGATCTGTGAGATTATAGTGGACAAACCATTTGCTAGTGTAAATTTGTGTTCCAACATATTGTAAAACTAATATATGTTAAATATTAACATATTAAAGAATAACAATGAAATTAAAATATACTTACTCTTCTTTTCTGCATGAAGTCAAGGCCTATGATCAATGACATTGCCAAACTCACTTGGGTATAAGTGACTCATGTATTGGGAAAGGTTGATTCATAATGGTCTCTATAGAAAGGCTATTAGGAATTGACTCTTCTATTAAATGTTCAACATGTTCTTCCTAAACTATAGGAAGTAAGGGTCCTTCATAGATAGAACATTTAGACTCCATGGTTGTTGGATGAAAAAATGAAGTGGGACTTCATAATGCTTATTTTGGCTCCCTTTTACCATGTCCTTAACTGCTTCACCTCAGACTAGGAAAAAACGAAAAACATTTACGTTTTTAGTTACTAACCCATTTTGATGTCAGGTTGTAATAGTTGTGGGTGGAGATGTCATGCTCGCAACTCCTTTCAATGTTCGCTCACATTTCCACGTTGTGGTTCCTTCTGTTCCAAGTCTATTCCAGATCGTTTCCACCTCTGTTGTGTTCTAGCCGTGTTCTAATTTTGCTCTATCTTCGTTCCAAGACGTAAAAAGTAAATTTGAGAGAAAGAGGGAGGGGGACATCAAAATTTCACTAGAGGAAAAATAAAATTTGAGAATTTTTTAATGAAACACAACTAAATTATTATCAGTTAATTTAAAAAAACACATTTTATTTCAAATTTATCATTATTTATATGTAACTAATTAGTAAAATACTAAAATTATTGTTTTTTTTTATAATTAATAATATTTTTAAATATTTATTTTACACAATTAAAATATTAATTTTATTTAGTTAGTGTTATCTATATATATATATATATTATTTATTCTAATTTTCTTATTTTATTAATTAAAATTTATTTACTACAATACATTAACATTAACTAAAGAAATACTTTGTAATTATTTAAAGTATTTTTAGAACAAGAAATAAATTTAATCTTAATAAAAATATTTTAGATATCAATAAATGTATTTCGGGTTAGGAAAACTAAGATTTTCGTTGAATTAGAATGATTAAATTGAGGTAAATGACTTAGATTTATGGATTAAAATGCTTAGATTCACATGTTAGAATGTTTAGACAGAGAGAAATCATATATATTATATTCATCTTATATATTTTAACACAAATAAATTGATTCATAATTACAACTTTTTATAAATTTTAAATCCTAAATCTTCGTTTTTTTCTCATGACTCTCAACTTCTTTCGATCTCCATTTATATTTCTTCTATTCGGCAATGAATGCATCAATGGCATGTGAAATAGACAAAATTGAATTTTAGGATTTTCAAATTTTACATTTTTTTTCAATCCTTTGGTCAAATTTAAAAAAAAAAAAAAATTGATGTGAACTACGAAAGTTTAAGTTTTATTAAAGTGGGAACATGTTTTTCTTATATGTAGTAACAAATCGTAAAAGTAGAAAATTTCACTAATCATAATTTATATTACATGATGATAAAAAATTTATCATATTATAGTTTAATCCAATTAAATATTAAATTTTATTTTTCAACTAAAAAAATTAGCATAAAAAATTATACATATTTAGAAACCATTACATATTCACATCTTAATATAATATTTAATCCTAAAACCCTAACCGTAAGTCCTAAAATCCTAACTTCTAAATCTTAAATCCTAAATGTTAAATACTAATAATTAATGAAATTAAAAAAATATTTAATTTAGTGAACAAACAATTCGATGACTAATTACAATGCTATCCATATTTAGCGACCACCGCATTTTCGATCACCGATTAAGGCGTAAAAAGACTATACTTAGCAACCAAATATTTTTTAATTATTAATCACCATGTAATACATATTTAGTAACTACCAAGTTTTCAGTCACTAATTACAATGTTATCTATATTTAGCGACCACCACATTTTCAATCACTAATTCAAACATTAAAAAGACTATATTTAGTGTCCAAATATTTTTGAGTCGTTAATCACAATGTAATACATATTTAGTGACCACCAGGCCATATACATGATAAAAAGACTAATACAATATTTATTTTTCGGTTGGTAACGTCATTGCTAAAAACTCTTCGTCTATTTGTATAAAAATAGTCATTGATTTAGCGACTAAATTTTAGCAAAAAAAAAAAAGAGTTTAGGTCATTATTTCAATCACTAACTAAATTTATGTAGGTAGCATTATAATTAGTCACTATGTTGGACACAGATCATGACAAATATAATTTGGTGACTAAATCAGTCGTTAAATATTATTCGGTCACTATAAAACACTTATTTCTAGTAATAAGATCAAATTCACCATAAACGAACAAAACATACTAACATCAAGTTTGATTTTCTTCATACTAAAAAGAAAATTAAAGTGCAAAAGATTAGTATAAGGAGAATTAAAGTGATATGTTTAGCAAACCCATTATGACGAGCCATTGGTGTATGGAGTTACTCAATGTTGATTTTCGATAGTAAGTATTTGCTAACATTGATATGGAAGGAGACTTAACGTGGAAAATTATCGAGTTTTTCCTTGTTTCTTATTCTTCATACAGTGAATTGACTAATGACAACCTCTACTTGATTTGTTTGATAGAAATTTTCTGATGGACACTGTTTATTGTCCGTTAGTGTGTGTTTATTGTTATCTAGTTAGTTTTAGTTGTAGCAATTTTATATATACATGAATCTTACTAATTTAAAGTGAGTTGGAAATATATGTGTATATTCGTTATTGATCATTTATGTAATTCATTATTTTTAATTGGAGCATGTATAATAAATAAGAAAATATCTTATTAATAATCAATTTTAGTGACCAAAAGTGGTTAGTTACTATAATGACCAATTTAATACCAATTTATAAAATAAAAAAATTATTGGTTACTAAAATAATCACTATTATAAATAAAAAATTATATTTGTTACTAATTAATTAAAGATCAATTTAGAAACCAATTCCTTTTGTAGTAAAAACTATTAGGGACCAATTTATTTGGTAGCTAACTAATTTAGTGACTAGTTATAATTTTTTATTCATAATAATGATTATTTGAGTAACCAATACTTTTTTATTTTGTAAATTAGTATTTAAATTAGTTATTGTAGTGACTAACAACTTTTGATCACTAAAATTAGTTGTTAATGAAATATTTTCGTATAATGCAATATGTGCATTCTTGTATTTATGTTAAAAAGAAATTTATACAGAATAATTTGTTATTCTTTTAATTTATTTTTCCGTCATTACATGTTAATTCTACATTTTCACTCCAGTATAGTGTTTAATATGTTTTTGTTCATGATTTTCGTTATCTTTAATACTATGACTTCCTTTGACACAGTTTGCATTTATAATTCTTTATGCCATCGTATACATAACTAAATAAACAAAAAACTTTGTATCTTTTAGTTACACACGTACCCAATTAATCAACCGGTTGAACTATTTTCGTACGAAATTAAATTTTAAATATCTATAACAATCAGAATGTATTTATACTTTGAAAATTATTGTGCACAGTAAATATATCAAGAGAATAGATTTGAGCTATAAATAAAATTGAAAGCCGAATTCATACTATCAAATTCTAAACTATACTCCGACAAAACAATCAATAAAATTGTTTTATTTACGCAGAGAGGTAGGGACATGAAGAATAAATTCTACGATTGTTACTATGTGTTTTGATGGCTATCACGTGTTCGGGAATCCGAATTTTTTTATCATTATTTTAAAAATACTAAAATTATAAATAACTGTTACAAGAATTTGAGTAGTACGTATCTAATCATTTTAATTTCAATATTTGATTAATGTTTGTAATATTTCAATTAAAGGATTAAATAGACGCGCATATGGTTTCATTTTATAGTAATATGAATATACACATTGATAGATGACTTCAAATAATATTGGCAAAATTCTTGCATATACTTATGCTATGAAATTTTGTTTAAAAAATTATCCGAAGAGTAAGTTGTAGGTTTGAAGTTTGATTAATCCTTTTGATAAAAAGAAATAAAAAATTAAAATTAAAATTTATTTTACTGATGGGTATGGTTGAAGATTTTACTAGAAATAGATGGTTATCCTGAAATCCATGAAACATGGAATTTTAATGATAAAAGTAGTTGAATGATGAAGAGTCAGAATTGAATTGAATTGAAAGACCCCACTTATATTGCAACAACTCGTGGCAGCTATAATGCATCCAAATAGACATAGATCATATTCTTCGCTGAAAGTGCTCGTACATGCACTCATCCACCGTTCAATTCACGAGAATGGATACATATCACAAAAATGCTTATTCTGAATACAGATAAAAAAATTAACAGTACAATCTCATACATTACAATGACAAACTGTCGGTTTGAAATAAATAATGAGATTTTGACCTTTATTTTAATTGATCTCTTTTATGTTTAATAAAGTTTTATGTACGTGATAAAATTAAATTATTTCAATTGAGTTTCTATTTAATACTTAGGTTGTCCTGTTTATAATATTTTTTTAGGTTAAAATATCTTTTTGTCCCAATTTTCGTCAAGTTTTATCAAATAAGTTTTAATTTTGGTTTTGTGTTCAAATAAGTCTCAAATTTCTTCAATTTTGTTCAATTGGGTCCTTTTTTGCTAACACCGTTTAAATCGTTAACAGCCATAAACAGTAACTATCACTTATCACTTCGTAGTTTTTTTTTTAATTTTTTAATTTTTTATTTTTCTTTAATTATTTATTTATTTTTTTAAATGTCTATGAGGAATTAGGTTAGATTTTTATCCGCTTTGTTTTTCTGACTTTTCCTTAGGGGTCTTTAAAGGGAAAAATTAGGTTTTGTAAACGGGAGCTGTAGATTGAGTGGAGAGAAATATCGAGAGGCTAGGGTTGGTAGATGGGGTGTAAGGGAGGGAGAGAGATTGCACTGTAGGGGGGGATTTCTCCATTTCTGATGAGCACAAAGTGGCCTTCAAAGATTAGGTCTTCTCTAGTGTGTAGTTAGCTTCACTTGGGCAATCACGAGCACAAAGTGACTGAGATTGTTAAGTGAGCTTCTTGCACCATTTTAATTTTGGCATCTTTCTTGACCTTGTGTAACACTTATATGATTTTGCAATGAATACACTGATCTAATTCCAAGTCCAATTTCCAACTTTTGAATTCTGTTTATTTAGTCTTTGCTTGTTTTTTAAGCTTTTCAATCTTTACATTCTAAACTAGCTTAATTTCTTGTACTGCTTTCTAAGTTTTCAATTTAGTTTCACATTCTTGATTTTGTGGTTGAGCTTGGATTCAATATCTACACACAGTTAGGTTTCCTCTTGGAAATCACGTGACCCAAAATTGGGCACAATTTATCGAGATATCTTCTCTAGTGTAGATGAATTCACGTTCAGTCACTGCAACTGTTCCAAGTTTAGCTTCTCCCAATTCTACAACATTTTAAATTTCCTCTATTGCTTTCTGAGTTTCAATTCAGTTTCATGTTTATGTGTTAGTGAGTCAAGCATTGGTCAAATTGCACAATTCAATGTTTCCTTTTTAGGAACCAAGTGACCCCAAAGTGGACACACGTTCACGAGATGTCTTCTTTAGTGCAAAAGGGCTATAGTTTGATCATTAAAGTAGTTTTCAATTCATGTTTAGTTTTGCAGTGTTTAATTTTGAATTTTCTATTTGCTAGTCCCTTACTTAGTTATGATTCAGCACCAATTCATTTTCCTTGTCATTACTTTACTTTTTGATTGTAATCTATTAGGATTCATGTTTTTATTAGTTATTTTGGTAGAAAATTGCATCTCCATGCATGTTTAGTTTTTGTACCTGCATTAGTATAACTTGTGCATACCAAACATGCATTAAACTTGAATATGAATTTAACTGATTATAGTGGTTGTCAAGAGTTCAATTATGTTTAGATATTTTGCAGTACATTTGCTATCCCTTTATGCTTGAACATGCAACATTATCTTTTGAAATTTACTGGTGAACTTGAATTCAATTGGATGCGAATTTGACCAATAATTTTGTTGTTGTCATGTGCTGCTTTGCTATTGCCTTTAACGTTCGCACGTAGACCATTCATTCACAGTTTCTGTTTTGAGCATGCAATACATGTCAATTTTAATAAGAAATGATACATTAAGCATTTGAATTGCATACAATCAATGTTGTTAGTTAAACTTCATAGTTGTGATCATTTAAATTTGGTTTTACCTTATAAGATGTTGCACATCTAAAAACTATTGCAGGCCTATTCTTTCTTTTTGCTGCCACATGGTTTTGTGGTTACTACCATCTAAATTTAGAAGCGTTCATGGTTCCCAAGAGGGCATACACTGCATTTTAAGTTTTCAATTCCTTATGGTCATAATATCTTGAATTTCTAGTTTTCATGCATAATATTCTACACTTAGATTCTTCCTCATTCCACTTTAAGTATATTTTACCATTACTATTAGGTTCCATACATCATACCTTGCATTCATTCATATCTTAATTTAGTCTTATTCATGCATTTAGTTTAGCTTTTAATTGAAAATTCTATAGCTTCTTATTTTAATTTTCCCCTTTGTTTTCTTTTATCTTAAATTTTAGCGAGATTAAATTACGCAAGCTAGGCTTGATACACACCATTTCCTTAGATTTGATACCCAAGGTTAATATACTTCATTAGGGAAATTTTGGTTTTGTTACTAAATTGAGTTAACACAATTTCATTTTGATTATTTGCATAAGTATGTATTGGTTCATTTTTCTCCATATTTATATGTGTTAGTAAATTGTTTGATATTATATCATCTATTCTACATATTGTGCCTTTATATTATGCTTGTTTAATTTATGAAAAAAATTTCTAAAACAAAATAATTACACTAAACCACATGCTTTTATACTCTATTATTATTTCTATATAAAATTATATATTATGTACAAAGTTATATCACATACACACACACACACAAATACAAAAATGACGTCGATCCCCTTGAACCTCGACGTCAATTGTTGAAATGACATCGGCTCAAGAACCCCGATGTTATTTGACGTCGACCCCCCATAACCTCGACGTCAATTAATGTCTATGATGTCATATCCAACGTTATTTGATGTCTGGTAAGCAAAACTCTGACGTAAATTAACGTCTAATAAGCTAAGCCTTGACTTCAAAATGCTTTTAACGTAATAGCGCGATACCCATTACAGTGCATTGTTCTTTCACATTCCTATTCCCCACTAATGTAGTGACGACGACAAACCTTGCGCGGTGAGTTTAGAATCATTTAAACTCAAATATTTCTTGATTTCTTGCTTCCCCACCATCATTCTTGTGTTTTGAACCGATTATTTTAAGGATTTTCAATGTTTTAGCCTCTAACGCTCCCTTTGTAGCAAGGACGACGAAGAACCTTGCAAGCGACGATGGTGAGAAAACTAAGCTTAGTTGGGTTTTATTGAACTCAAATGCATGGCTTGTGGAGTTTTACGAGGTTGAAGTATACTATGCAAAGTCTCCTAGAAAGCTTAAAAAGGTCCACATCCTCGAATTCAAAGGGTACTCATCCTAAGAATGCATCAAAACTTGCATTAAGAACCAAAATAGTGGGGCCAAACACACATCCCCATTTTTGGTGAATTGCAATATTTGGTTTGATTTGATCAGTTAGGCTACTAAAATCCCATGTCTAGGACCTTCCAACAGTTAGATCATGCTTTAAGGCATACCACGAGACAAGCATTAAGCACAAAACAAATTAGTGGAAATCATAAACATCTATAAATTAATTGCATAAAGGAAAACAAAAAAAAAAAACTTATATCAAAGTATGAAAGAGATACAATGCCCAAATTGTCTTTGTTTTGAACACAAGTCCCCAACAACGATGCCAAATACATGTTACAAGATTGGGAAATGTATCAAATTGTACAAGTAATAAAGTGAAAAGTCCAACTATTGTTTCCAAGAGACGTTTGAAACACTTGGTAAGTCTTGAAATTATAACTCAATTAGACAATAAAAATTTCACAAAAACAAAAATAAAACTCGTTTTTGTATTTTTATCAAACATATAGTATGCAAAATATATGATAAAGGATTCACTAGGATTGAGTTTCATGATCCAATTGAAAGAGAAAACACCATACAATATTCTTCTAATTCCTACTCTAGCATTCACACCTTATGTAACAAGCCCTAATGTCTTAGCGACAAGTGTAAACTTGAATAAAAAAAACCTTAATGTCTTAGCAATTTTTACTACAAGTTCGCATTAATGATCAAAATTCTGATGTTATGAATGACCAATGATGTACTCTATGTTTAGATACACAATCAATTAGTTGTCTACCCTAGTTTAGGTTCTAATATCGTGTCCAATAATTAGAGACCCATAAATAATTATAACGCAGTTAAACAAGAATAGAACATATGAGTGATGAAAAATAATTATATTGAATAGTGAAATTCACAAAGAGCTAAGAATACATTACACCCAAGCCTCATGAATAAGGGAGTTAGTTACTCCTTAACATTCTGAATACAATAATAATGATGAAGATGAATGCCTCCAACCTTTAGAATGCACCTATACATTCTTTTCCTCTCTCCCCCAAAGGGGGGTTCCCCAAAAGGGGTTTCTTTTCTGCTTGAAGGGTTGTTGTTTTTTACCTATACCAAACCCTTATTTATAGATTTTTTTTTACTTGGACTAGGTCTGCATCTTTGTACTTGATTTTTTTATTGAATATCCTGAATATTTATCTTTTAATCTTATGAGATTCCTTATCTTTGATATATTCTTCAAATATTCTGATTTGTAATCGAAGTAACCAACTCGGTGGATAACTAATTTTGTTGATATATTTTTTTAATATTCAGTAATCTCCACTGATTATGTTGATAATCTTTTTAAATCTTTAAGATTTCCACTTATCTACAAATATAAAACAAATATTTTTATTTTCCAAATTTATTAAATAAAACTTGAAATATTTGAAAAGATAATAATAAAATAACAATAAAAGATAAAAATAAACAAAAAGTAAACATGATAAAGCTAATTATCATGTACAAATATTGAGCTTCATATTGATGCAAGCGGTGAAAGGGATGAGATAAACTTGCCTGTGATTAACTTGAAATATTTGAAAAGATAATAATAAAATAACAATAAAAGATAAAAATAAACAAAAAGTAAAACATGATAAAGCTAATTATCAGGTACAAATATCGAGCTTCATATTGATGCAAGCGGTGAAAGGGATGAGATAAACTTGCCTGTGATTCTCTATTATGATTGGGTTAGCTTTGAGGTCCGTGAGTATGTCACTAGCAGAAGGTATAAATGTTCTCAGTGACGATATAGAGCATTATGTCATAAACCTTCAGATGTGCAAGGGGAATGAGCATGTGTGTCACAACTTTGCACATTAGGATTCCTTTCAAAGACTTTCAGGTCGACGTGTTACGAGAGTTAAATGTGGCACTGACCTAACTGCACCTGAATAGTTGGGTTGCTATACAAGCTTTACGGATTTTATGTAAGGCGTTAAACTTGCCCCCAACTTTGGTGTTGTTGCTTCACCATTTTTGTACTTGCCCTAACAAGAAGAAGAGATGATTGTCCCTGATAAGTGTGTCTAAAAAGTTGCTCTTCAAGTTGTTTTCAACCTCATATAAGGGATTCAAAATAGTTTTCTTTAACATCGCGACAACGGAGGATGGTGAAAAGCAATTTTTTATGTTTAAGATCGGCCAAAATTCCCTCTATATTGGACTCAATCTCTTGCTCGGTTAACTTCATGGACGATATCCATGATGACTCTTGAGGAGGTGTTGAAGCTAGAAGTACTCGATCAACTTCCTCACAAGCTCCCAACCAGATAACTCCTTAACTATTATAAATGTCCCCATATGTGGAGTTAGGGTTTTGGTAAGTAGATTTCCTTCTTTCATTTTTTTTTTCAACTAGGTTCTTACTTCTGGCAAATTTTTGGTTGTGTTCCAAATACCATGGCTTCTGTTAATCCGGAGAAGAAGGATTACTATTATCAGATGTTGAAGAAGCATTCGACATTGGCGAGCGGTTCAGGAACTGCCTAAGGCAACCAAGGTAGTTCCTTTGCTAGTCTTACTCTTGATGTTCAAGTGGCCGGAAGGGTTGTCAATGTTGAAGGGACAAGCTATTTTGTGATTGAGCTTTCCCCTTTGAAGAATATTCCTTCAATGAAATATGATCACTACGATGAACGAAAGAAAAGGAAGATGTTGCGGCGCCATGGTGAAAATTCTTTTCCAGTCGATCACCCAAAAGAAGTTATCAAGGCGATGGTGAGACCTTGACACCTTTGGCAGAAGGGATCTTTGGAACCAAGCTTAGGCTGAGTGAGAAGGTTTTCTTTAACCTCAACAAGATTGAAAAATAACTAAAGAAGGGCCTTTTTGAAGTGGAGGCAGTCGACACACTTTTCAAATTGAGTGTTTAAGTTGTGTTGTTGAGCCAAAATGTTGTTCTTAAGAGAGTCGATGAGAGGTGTCCCAGAAAGAAAAAGAGCTCACAAACTCGTGCTAGAACTTGGAGGATGCTTTGAAGGCCAATTCCGCTCTTAGTGCACATTAAATGATGTTGTGGGTGCTCATGTCAATTGCTCAAAGGCCAAAGATGGTGTGTTAGCTAAGCTATCAACCTTAGCCGAGGATGAAAAGTGTTTGACTAACGAGAATCAATGCTTGTAGAGTGACATTGACGACCTCTTTCTAGGGATCCAAATGGACAAGGAGTGCATGGAAAAGTTGATCAAGAAAAGGACGAAGCTAGCTGTCGAGCTAGAAATCACCGAATGTGAGGTCATGGTGCTACATGAGGCATGGTCAACTGATCAACACATTATACGATGCGTTGGCCTTAAACAAGAGGTACATCACCTTGATCTCTCGACTATCTCTTCAAGAGTTGAACCTTGTTTGTAGGTTTGGATACCCACGTGTGTCAACTTGTTCTCTTGAAAATCTAACAATTTGCTCATTGTAGGGGATGATGAGGTCTTCTGTTATGTCCATTTTTAGGAAGTTTTTCCAATATAGGATATTGACTGAGCTGCCTTGGTCGATCAAGATCTTACTTATGGAATAGTCAACCAACTCAATCGAGATAACCATTTGATCGTCTTGGTTCGGGTCAGGCACTTTGAAGTCTTCATTGAAAAAATTATAGGAGGCATGCTTTTAATTATTTTCTCCACAACATTCACCATTTTAAGCATTTGGATGTCTCTTTTAGGAAAAGGTCGTGTGCCCTCCTCTAGCGAAACCCCCATAAATGGTATTCCTACTCTTGCTTTGGCTTCTTCATTAGGGTTGCTCCTTACGACATTTGTATCGTGAGGCTGCTCCTTTAGGGCTTCTTCTTTGTTTTTGGCTTTAGTCACTTTTAACAAACTTCTTCAAGTGCCCGATTTGAATCAATTCTTCTATCTTATCTTATCCTTAGATTTTGAGTCTTGATTCTTGGCGAACGAATTCTTCTCTGGGCCCTTCCTTTCACCAGCTACTTTCAATCACATTTTCTTGCAGAAGTCTCTCAAATTTTGAAGCTGCATATACTTAGTGGCTCTTTGTCTCATTTTGTCTAATTCTATGGCGTGCTGCATACATAGACTATCAGCGAACAATCCTAGTGTTAGGCAGCGACCATTAGAGATGGCAAATAAACCCGTCCCCGTGGGTATTGCCCGAACCCGTCCCCGTTTTGACGGGGAATCCCCGCATTGACTGGGTATGGGTATGGGTATGGGGAATCCCCGACTTTTTCAGTTG
>Ga0214543_1001133_pt1 | contig 50014 bp, 28 predicted proteins | sample CNSS2metaG_FD_160094 | JGI IMG/M metagenome (GOLD analysis project Ga0214543, IMG submission 160094) | Root nodule microbial communities from cowpea collected in UCLA plant growth center, Los Angeles, California, USA - CNSS2 | ecosystem: Host-associated > Plants > Roots > Nodule | place: USA... | reverse complement strand
AAAATATATATAATATATAATATATATATATATATATATATATATATATATATATATATATATATATATATATATATATATATATATATATATATATACTTTTAACTAGCTTAAAGACTCTTCGAGCATAATAATTGGATTCCAAATGAAATTGATGAAAATGATAAATTGATAAACTTAAAACGGCTAATATATAAGGTTTGTGTCTCAAATAGAGTTGGAGCTTTGGAAACTAAAAAGGATGAGTGGGAGAGGTAGAAGGACTGCAAGAGTTTGGCAATAGTATAAAAATCTTGAGAGAAGGTTGGTTCATATAATGGAAAACATGTGTGTAAGAGTGTCATTATAGTTTGGTGCATTAGTTTTAGTATGAGGGATGGATGGAAAGGTTTGGGTTAAGTGAGGTTTTCCACTAGAAAAATGAGAGTGTCATGAAGATGGTCATTTTTAACCATTGAGAAAGTTTGGGGAGTTTCTATGGTGTTTTCGAGTGCGACATAATGAGTGTCATTAAATTCTTCATCATGTATGAGTTGGATCTATAGAGCAACTAACTTTTATAGGATAGGATGGAGGATTTCTTCCATGTGTTTGTTGGGTTGGGAGTTATTTAGATAGGAAATGCACCCATCGAAAAGATATCTAAAGGATTAAATATGTTTTTGGTCTCTTAACTTATAATGAGTGTTGAAATTAATCTCTCTTTAAAATTTTGGTCCAATTTAGTTTTTTTACTTTAAAAATGTGTGGATTTGATCCTTTTAACAAACATTCATTAAGTTTATTTGACGTTTCAAACGCGTTTATCCGCTAACATTGAAGTTGAGATGTGACAAGCAGTTTAAACAACTCAAATGTTATAATAAAACACGCTTTAAATGTCAAATAAACTTAACAAAATTTGATTAAAAAAATTTAAATCCACTCATTTTCAAAGTTAGGAGACTAAATTAGGTAAGTTTCAAATTAATTAATTTCAACTTTTACTCAAAGTTAAAAACGAAAAATATATTTAAGCCTCGTTTAACTTTGAGTGAAATTATTTATCTTTTCATCTATTAGGTTTTGATTGCGTAATTAAACAACTAAATATAAAATATAATTTTATGTGTATTAGATGAAGCAAGACAAAGTAACTAGTCTAATCCAAAAAATGCAAGTTATTTAAGAGATGCAAGTGTCATTTGTATTGTGCTTCATTTACAAATGCAAAGTGTCGTGTACACACTTCATCTGATAAACTTTTGCTAGAACAAACAATGAATATACTCTCTGCGAACACAAACTTCAAACTTTAATAATTCTTTATTTTATGATTGTTTAGTTTATACAATTCTTTGTTCTTTAAAGAAAAGCACATTGAAACTTGCTTCGTGAAAATGAATTTTTTGGAAAAGACATGTATCAATAATGCAAAGTCAATTATTTGTGTCATGTCTACTTGTGTGAAAAAGATAGAAAACAAAAACACTTGTCTTAGCTTGTGAAGTTTTATCATGCTCTAAAGGTATTGCCAAATCACACGCATTTAATGGAGTCAAGAGTATTCAATTCAACATGTTTCAAAGCTTTAAAGCATACTCAAATGCAAGAATAAGCAATAATGACCCTTACACTACAAAGGATATGTAACAATTATTTTCTTCTTAATATATATATATATATATATATATATATATATATATATATATATATATATAAAAGACTTTATTGAGAAAAAAGTTGAGAAAAGTCCTTAAACAAAAACGACGTCAAGTTTTCAAACAATTATTAATCTTTGTAGTTGTAAAGAAGAATTACATTCGTGTTCAAAACGACTTAAAAATACGAAATTATGTTGTATTTATTGTGAGAGATAACCTCTCTTTTTGTGAACAATCTAATGATATATTTAGATTACTTTCTTTGTAAACTTTTATTTTTAGTTTTTGTAGGAACAAGAATGTTCCAAATAATACTCAATCTTAGTTACGAGTGATTGCATAGTAAATAATACTTAATCTTAATAAAAAAAATGTTATGTTCCAAACAATATACAACAGACTAATAAATGAAGTTGGGTTCCAAATAATATTCTAGGCCTTTAGCTATAAGTTATTGCATTTCAAATAATATTTGAGTTTTCTTAGTCGTGAGTGGTTAGTGTTCAATTAGTATTTAAGTTATTAGCTAATTGAGTTATTAGCCAAGAGGGATTGAGTTTTAAATAATATTCATATTGTGACATCAAAGAGTATTATGGTATTCTACATAATAAAATTCAATCAATTGGTTGAAAATTGAAAATGTATATCATATGAATCAATATAAATATCAATGTAAATCTTTCTTTTACTTATCTTTGTTTATTACATATTATTTTATTACACTAAAACAATTCCAAACTAAGTATTTAAAAAAATTAACAAATCTTCTGACAAATAAAACTATTGTCTAATTACACATGATCAAACATATTGTGAAAATTTCTCATCAAATTTAAAAATATAATTAAATTCTATCTTCTTGTGTTTGTATTTTTTTTTCCTGTTTTTATTTCATCGCAAGTCTTTCAAAAAGATTCAATTTCACATACATTGTAAGTGAGACACTTGTCAAATATTCTAATTGAAAATATTCTTAATAGAGAGTGACAACGTATATTAATCCATCGTGGTTATTGAATTATGTTGATTTGTTAGACTTCGCTGTGGGCGTTTAAGATATATAGATGATGGATAGATCACGGTCAAAAAAACCCATAAAAATAAAATAATATATTAAATAATAGTCTTTATCACCAAGATGATTTAAGCTTATATACTAATTGAGAATTTTAGGTGATTTTATAAAGTTACAAAGATTAGTTTTGTTGTTAGACGTGGATTGGCACTTCATTAACTATTCAAAGGTATTACATGCACCAACATTCAATCATGGATAGTTAATAGTTATACGTGATAAAGCTGTTGCATTGCATAAATTATCTTTAAAATCATTTAAAATAATTTTCAATTGATTATTATGCCCCCAGAAAAACAAATTATACAGATACTCATAAGCACTGCATAGGGTTTCTATAAAATGACTTCGGACCATAAAAATTGCAGATAAGGGTCGTGCCCCAAACTGTTTGTACATCAGTTTCCCTTCCCTCTTCGTATGTGTAACCAACCATTAACCAATGTTAGAATATATGCAGCACAATGAGGGAAGTGTTCACTGTCTATGAGATTATATAAACGTACCAGAAAGAGCTGGTATGGTACTTTTCATTCTTTGGTATCTTCCACCTTCTGAAGTTGGCGAAAAGAATATAACAATGACGATTGCATATTAGCTATTTCTACGAGTGTCTCCAGTGCTGCAAAGAAATTCAATTGACAGAATGTGATTTATGTTGGATGACAAGTATAACATATAGACAAATGACTAAATCATGTTTGCAAAGACAGTGAGAGGAATTAAGATCTTTAGTCCTGTTATTCACCTTTCTCAAATGACAGCTGGGAGGCTCGAAGCTTTGGCGATATTAAAACTCCAAAAACTGATAAGGACTTGGATCTCTCCTTTTGAATCTATAAAAAAGACTAACAAGATTTGTACAGTAGCTCAACTGACAGTTCAGGAACTTTTGCTAAGAAAATTCTAAAATTTATTCACCATATTTCATGATAACAACAACATTAGAGATCAAATTAAACTCTACTTGTAACCTTAATATATGTTAATGAGAGGAGGTTTAACATTTTTAGAATACTTACTTCAGCATTATCTGCAAGTCCTGACAAATTCTTAGTCATGATCACCTCAGCAGTTCGTACAACCAAACATATAACAAAATGAGAATCGCTAACAGCTACTAAAGCATTAAGCAACAGAATCAAACAACAGATTAACTAAACGAACCATTATTTGATGCATTGGGAGAGGGAAAACATACCGGAAGATTTCAAACTACTACTATCTTGTGGCTGGACATTCTCATCTTCTAACTCATGAGTACTCTTTTCTTCAGAGGATACCCATTTACGCAACATGAAGCATGGTTGTGTACCTGTTGAGACATGCGTGTTCTTGTATTAAAACAGAGGTTCCATCTAAATTGCTAAAAAGAACATGTTACAGAAAGGCTTCATAAAAATGAAAGTAAAAGCACGATAGAATCAGGCAGTCGCAACTAGCAACCATTTCATTTAGCATAAAATTTTTACCGTCATCGTTGGTTATCTTCAATGTTGTAGCAGCTGGATGGAATTTCAGGTCCAATAAAGAACTATTAATACGAGCAGCACCCATGGAATGTCGAGCACTTGCTAAGTCAAACCATCCCTGTTAATATATTAAAAAGGATTACCAAAAAGACAGAACACTTACCATATCTAAGAAAACTTTTAGTTGACAAATTACAGGTTCAACTATAGTTACTAGCTGAATCACAACTTCACAAATTCTCCATTTATTTGATCATAAAATAGTTGAACTAAGTAATCCAACCAGTATTATACCTGACATTCTATTAGTAACATTTTCTCTATCAGAATGACAGGTCAGAAAATTAAATTCAGAGTTATTGGTAAACCAGAAAGTTATACATATCAAAAGATGCTATGAATTTCTTGTATTGAATGCGTTTCGCTTTTACCTGTCGAAGTGTAGAGGACACTGTATCAAAGAGAGATAGGTAGTTATGCATCAATTTCTTGTATTGAATGGGTTTCGCTTTTACCTGTCGAAGTGTGGAGGACACTGTATCAAAGAGAGATAGGTAGTTATCCACTGAATCCATAAATTGTAATACTAGTTTCTCTTCAGCTCCAGGTAGTTGGTATTGATGCTGCAACTGTTGATCTTCTCCATCCGGTTTCTGGGTCTGTAGTTCTTCACTACTTTCAGAATATTGATGCTCTTCTTCCATGGAACTTAATCAGGATTCTGAATTAGGTGATTTGGCTCTCTACTTCACAACAAAATTCTTCTGCTAACCCTTTACAAATATCCCTTCCGATCCAATGAATTTGCAATTTTATGTTCTTCTATTATTTGTTTTGTAGACTTTCTTTTAATCCTTTTTCTGCATCAGCAAACACCACAGGATTTACATCTGATCTACTAACCTTGTAAGAACTATTCTAAAACAATGATTTTACAACAAGTAGTCTTAAATGTACTACCAAGGACATACAAAAGATCACCCCTAAATGCATGCTATTTATGGATGAGACTAATGAATAATTGTATATGAGGAGATATTAGAGTGACACCAGGTGGGAAAAAGATGACCAGTGATCTAGACTTTGTGCAAGAAAGACCACTGTAAACACCAGTTGAGATAGTAAATTGCATTGTTTCTAACTGGGTAGAAAAGGATAGAAGGACTGGACCAGTGTTATTGATATCAGAATATTGAAAACCCCGAAAATCCTTTATGAAGCGGAAAAGAAGAATAAAAAATTAGGAACTCAGCTGGCAGTTAACAAAAGTAATTTGAAAAAAGAAAAAGAGTTGCAGTGGCAGTGACGGAATGCAGGGGCGGTAGCTAATGGAAGCAGTGGTCGGCAATGGGGCTGAAGAAGAAGGAGAGGCGTGGGTAGTATATTAGAATATTTTTGTTGGGCCATTTATGGCCCAACTTTTATGCAAATAGGAAATTATTGAAAGTTACCTCATTGATGAGATATCCTTGAAAATTTGGCCATTGAACTCAATAGAGTTGAATGATCCATGTAACCAGATAAGGTTATGGTATGACACAGATCCACTTATATGCCGCCTATCTTCTGCAGGCTTAACTCTAAATTTGCTACTTTGTGAATTCAACATTAACATTAAATCATCCTTAATTTTAACCATTAGTATTTGTTCGAGTTATGTCACGCAAATATTAACTAAGGCCTTGCCAGGATTGAAAAGAGAGAGAAAATTTGAACTTACAATGCAGATTTTTCTATCATGATGCACAAATGCTATACAATATCACTCATGTTTCAAACTGAATCAACAACTTAGATTTTTTTTAAGGCACGTCATATTATGTAGTTTTTATGCTAGCATATTGTCTAGTATATTTAAAAGAAAACACAAGGTTATTCATCAATGATTAAAAATGAACAGTTTCCTTAAAATTTAAAGTTGCAGTCAGAATACAAGGTCAATTCTTCATTAGTGCTGGAAAAACAACTTAAAATAGACCATCGTGAAAATTTTGGAGTCAAAGTTATTCATCAACGTTATAATGTTTCTAATTCCTAATAAATGAATACATTACAAAGATTATCATCATGCTGGACAAAGACCATGACTAAACCTGATCTTTGCCACAACATTAAAACTAGAGTTCTCCATCTCAAGCGCTGATGTATACCATGGCAATATATAAACTTAAATACATTACAAGACCATCATGCTAGTCAGACCAATGAATTCCACGACATGTCATGCATATTATGTAAAACAAAAGCAGTTCTCTCACATAAGATCATTGCATGTGTTGTAGGACTAAGAATCTGAAAATAAAGCAACCTTCATGGATGTATAAAACAAAGGGATGATATATATATTGTTTAAAATAAATAAAGGTTTATATTTATGTTTAAAATGTTTAATTCAATACGGTAAAAGCATGCCCGCAACTGCAGAATGTATCCAAAATTCAGTTTAGAAACGCTGAAAGCAAACTCTATAACGACGCTAGTTTTATAAGTGAGTACAAATGATTTCAAGAGAGAATTTGATGGTGCTGTATATAGGAAATACAAGCAAACACAGCAATAGTTTAAGACACCAATATTAACCATTAACAATGAAGATTGTCCCGTGAACACTGCACAACTTGTAATTTCAAAGCTTTCCTCTTTAGCGTGACCAGGGTCTGTAAGTCCTTAAATATATTTAGTAATTTATAAAAATCGCGACTCAACTCGTGAAGTTGGACGAGTTTACGTTCCACACCCCGAACCTACTTAACTCGCACCTAGAATCGCTTTTGAGTAGGTTCGTGTGAAGTGGAGCAAACTCGCTCAAGCTCGTGTAAAATCGCTGAGATTAGAGTCGATTCAGCGAACTCAGTCGAGCAGTACAAAAAAAATAGGCAAAAAAATATTACAACAATGGATTTGTTGGTTTCTAGGGACTATTTATCAGAACGCACCTGAGTAATGGTTCACTGGTTCTCTCTTGCAAGTTTCTGTCGGTTTTTGGGTGCTGATGTTGCGTTCTTCTATGGCACCCACAGATCTGTGCTCGTGTGTTTCTCAGGTTCCTTTGGGTTGTTCTGGACGACAACCTCAGCCATCACACAACTCTACCGTTATTGGGTTGGGTCGTACTATCCTCTCTTGCTGGTTTGGTTTGTCGGGCCCATTTTAAGCCCAACAACTCATTTTTTTTTTTGGTTTTGTTTTAGCACGACCATATCTTTGATAACCAACTATTTTGAGAGCAAAATCAATGGGGATATTGAATTGGATGTGTTGCTGAATTTAAGCTATAACTAAGAAGGGAGGGTGGACATTTTGTCAAATACTTCACCAGAAAATTAATTTACCATCATGTATCTTGAAATTGTTGCGCCATTATTTGGTAAAGTTTATTTAAATAGCCAAGGAAAATATCAAACAAGATTTAATATTATTGTGAAAAAGATAAAGTTAAATTGAATTGGAACAGACACAAACGGAGAATATAGATGTATTAATCGACATATATTATTATTATTATTATTAATAATAATAAAATAGGTTTCATAGTTTATGGGTCATTAGGATGGTATCCGGTGGTGAAAACGAGTTTCATTATATTATATTTATTTTTAAAGAAAAAATCTCACACCCTTATCTTCAAATTTATTGAGTATAAAATTTTTTCATCTTCGTCTTCATCGGATAATGTGTATACTTGTATATTTTTTCTGTACTCGTTTTTTTACTATTTAAATGTCAATTAATTAATTTTTACAAAATCATAGAAAATTATGGCAAATAAAAAATAATATTATCACATATTTAATGTCCAAATGATATTATTGCTTTTTTTAATATTAAAAAAAATATTATAATTGTGTATATTTCAAATTAGTGTATCAAATAAAATTTGATAAAAATCAAAATATTTATTAAATTTGATGAAACAAAGTTGATAAAATTTTGAAAAATAAATTAAAGACTATAAAAAGAAAACAAGTATTCAAATCTAAAAATATTTTAAATGTTCTTCTACTTCCATTTTTAAATTCTGAGGCAATATTTTTTTTAACACTAATACAAAATTATAATACATCACTTAAACTAAGTTACACAAAATAATAATGATTAAACTAATAATAATTGAAATTTAGCATACATATTTTAAAATTTTAAAATATTTTAAATGTCCCTCTACTTCCATTTTTAAATTCTAAGGAAATGTTTTTTTTTTACACTTATACAAAATTATAATACATCACTTAAACTAAGTTACACAAAAATAACAAAGATTAAACTAATAATAATTGAAATTTAGCATACATATTTCATATTTTGAACTTTAATATATGCAAATGATGATAAACAAAATTATAACTAGTATTAAATTACTATATTATGATAAATTAAATGTCTTTAAAAAATTACACGGATAAAATTGCACTTATGATAATAAGTTAGAAAATAAAAATATTAAAAAAAAATTATCAAATGTGTGTCTTAGAAATAGTTTGTACACCACTAAATGAAATCGCATAAAGGAGAACAAATGTATAACTAAATGTATTGTAAAATGAAAAAAAAAACATAGAAATTTAAGAAAACTTTTCAAATATCAAATAGTAGAACAATTGAGAGATAATAAAAAATATTTTAGAAAAACAAAAAAATGTTCATCAAAATTAAGAATAAGATAATGAGTTTTTTATATTACATAGTAAATGGATTATTTGTTCTATTAAACACTTAAATTGATAATTAAACATTCTCATACGAAATAGATAAACAAAAAAACATTAAAAATGAGTCAAAATATTCAAATGTGAGACATAAAAAGTATTTAGTAGGCATATATTATTCGAATATAACTAAAAAAATGTTATGATAAAAGGAAAAGTATGTTACAAATGTAAATGGATTTTGTAGCAAACCAAACAATTAGAAAAGTAAGGAAAATGTGTATAGCTGAAGAAAAATAAAAGAGTTATGAAACTAAAAACTAAGAATAATATACCTTGGATCAAATGAATGATCAAGGGTTTGGAGTTGGGGAGCCTTTCTCTTTAAACTCTTGTGTGCCTTGTGTGGAATCCATTTGTTTTTGGAGTAACTTCCTTTTCTAACACAAGGTCTTATTTGGTCTTGTCTTTCCATTCTACTAAAGGAAGGTGAAAAGAAGACCTCTTTTGAATCTTCACACTAGCATTTGGCCCTTAACATGAACATTCTTTTGTTCGGGCACTCTTTGGACTTGTGTGTACTACTTTGAACTTAGAACAATTTATCTCACTCTTGTGTGTGCAAGTGTCCTCTCTTTCTTTTTCCCTCTTTTTTCTCATTTGCACTTGGTCCTCTTTCACTTGAAAAGGTGTGAGAGGATGAAGTACAATTTTTCTCTCTTGGTGGGTGAAGGTTATCTCATTGGTATGGTCATGGTATATGGTTTCTCTTTAAAAAAGCCAAGGCATTCCCAACAAGACATGACAAGCTTCCATAGGTACTATGTCACATAGCACACTATCTTCAAAATTCCCTATGGAAAACTTAACTTCCACTTGTTGATTAACTACCATGCCTTGGTCATCATTAATCCATTGAAGTTTATAAGGGTTAGGATGAGGCAGGAGATGCAAAGCTAACTTTTCAACCAACATTGTGCTACAACAATTGCAACATGAGCCATTATTCACAACGAGAGAGCATGTGTTTTCTAAAACTTTACATCTTGTGTGAAAGATGTTCTATCTCTGGGTTAGTTCTCGGTGACTAGGTTGATTGTGGAAGGGTTAAATATGTTTTTGGTCCCTTAACTTTCAGTAAATTTTGGAATTAGTCCATTTTGAAACTTTGAACCAATTTAGTCCTTCATCTTTTGAAATACGTGGATTTAGTCCTTTTAATCAAATTTTGTTAAGTTTATTTGACATTTCAAGCACGTTTCACAATAGTATTTGACTTAACATTAAAGCAAAAATGTGTCAAACAGTATAAACAACTCAAATACAATCCTAAAATGTGTGCGAAATATCAAATAAACCTAACAAAATTTGATTAAAAGGACTAAATTCACGTATTTCGAAAGATGAATGACTAAATTTGTCCAAAGTTTCAAAACGGACTAATTCCAAAATTCACTGAAAGTTAAGGGACCAAAAACATATTTAACCCAATGTGGAAAGTTCTTCTTATCATAAGAAGATCCCCATTGCAAGGATAGATATCCTCACTTTTGTTCTTAATTTCATTTGCACTAGTGACATTTTTGAAATATTAGCCAACTTTTTCGCCTCGATTCAATTTTTAACTAAGGCAAAAACCCTTTTTGACACCGGTTCGATTTCACCTGGGACCAAATATCACCATAGTTACAATTTTGAAATACTGACCAACTTTATAACACCGATTTTCTTAGAACTGAAGCAGAAAGGTGTTTTCTGCTTCGGGTATATGCTGAACTGAGACATAAAACTTATAAAAAATTGTAAAAATGTCTTCGCGTTATTTTATACTTCGGTTAAGCGACAATCAAGACCTATAACGTAAGTTAAAATCAAAACTGCACTGGTGTACATAAGAACACACAGAGAAGAAGCGAAAGATGAAGTGATTTTCGGTTTTTTTATTAAATTTTTCATTAAGGGTAATGAAGTCATTTCAATAAAACTATGGGGTGAAGAAAGAAGCAGCCAGCCATTCGTGTATAACGAAGTTGAAATCATTATTTTGTGCAAAGCCCAGTTTGAATTGGATTTGTCCCAACACAAACCCATTATCAAGTTGCTCCAACTTGAACTCGAAATTGTTTCTCGTAGCCCGAATTAGAACTCACTATGGTACAAGCACGGCGTATTACAAAGTTCACGAAAATATCCTAAGGTTTACAAGAATATAATCAAGAATACTATTTCTAGATATATCTAAAACGTACAATTAGTTCATTTTTTATATTTTGAAAAATACATTTTAAATTTAAAATGGTTAAAAAGAAAAAGTAAAATGAAAATTGTAGTGAAGTAGAAAATGACTTCTCAGGAATGCAACTTCCCCTCCACTTGAAAATAAAATATGAATAGATAAAAAAGAAGTAACCTCTATATAAATAAAATATATCTTGGAATATTTTTTATAAATTTTTAACAGACCTAAGAATAAATATTTTTATTTTCGTATTCTCAAAATACTTCAAAAGAAGTCTCGTGAAACAAATTTCCCTCCGTCATATTATTTATAAATAAAAAAATACAAGTAAATAAAATTATAATGGTCACGAGCTATTTTCGAAATCCCTGTATATAATTCCACAAAAACATTTTCAAATACTTCAAAAATATTAAAATAGTTATATTTAAGGAAAAAATATACAATAAAGATAAAAACAGATAACTAAAGTTTGAATGGGCCAAAACCTGTGTTAAATTTTCACGGTAAAACTAGTACTTCAATTATTTTCTTCTGAGTTAATTGTCACAAATCATAATTAAAAAAAAATGGTTCAAAACTTGGTGATGGTTTTTTTTATTGTTAAATCATGTACGAGCTCTTTCTTTTTTTGATACGTGTTGAAATTCTTACTAGACACATGTTGTAGTTTTTAAATGCACACCCCAAACTTTTACAAGAAAAGAAGATTAATTTTTACTTTTGGTCAAGGAAGAATCTTTGAAATTAATCGGCGAATATTGACCTAAATGCATTGCACCAAGTTCGGTGGGTCTTTGTTTTTTATCCAAGAACATTGTTCTTACATGTTCTTGCTAATGTTTCAAAGAATATTGTGAATGAGTTTCTTATAAACATTAATAAAAATCAATATAAATAATAAATACACGTCATTTTTTAAAACAAACATATTAAGAATATTATTTAGTAACATCTATCAATAAAGATGTGATGACGAAATTAAGCTTAAAAACTCTGCATTCATTGCATGTAGCAGCATCCTTCATCTTCATGAAGAAAAAGCAGCCCTAGTGGACTTAAAGGGGTCCCTAAATAAAGGCAATGCTTTGTACAATCTTATGACATTATTAAATTACCTTAAAAAAATAAATATGTATTTTTTTTTCATTACATTGTACTGGTGAAGAGTATTTGCGAATTTAAAATTTTAATTAACTACTTTTGTTGAGCCATCTTTTTCCAACACCAAGTTTTTCATTCATAGTATTTGAACTCCAGATTTTTCTTTAAAGATTAAAGCACTACCATTTCATGTATTCACAGTTAACAAAAAATGTTCATAATCATTATTTTAAGTACATTAGTTAGGTACTTCAGCATGTTAAATTAAGAATCCATTCCAATAATCCTATCCCTGCTTTAGAATTAAAGAAGTTTTTAATAATATATTATAATGATAACCAGATTTGACTCTGGATTCTTAATGCAAAATTCTCAAATTTCTTACTAGATACTTAGCTAGCTTAGCTTCTAGTGACTGTTTTGTATTCATAATTAATAGTATAATAGATGAATTATAAAGTTTCAATTTTTTTTTTCTAAAAAACAAATCTTAAGATGAAAGAGTATAAAAAGCTCTTGATCTTTAATTTCTATATTCACGGCTATCTCATCTTTCAAGAACAGAGTGAAAGATTAATTATAACAACTGTTGCTATACAATGTCCTTAATTTTGTGTTTGAAATCGGATTTCAATGATTACAAAAATTTAACATATTTAAGAATTGAATTATCTCTTGTTGAATTATTTTTCGCTTCTTAAGTAATTAAAATATTTTTAAATTTTAATTTTATTATTTGAATGAAGTAATTTAATTTAAATTTTATTTTTGAGTTTAATTTAACTTAGTTGAATTTTTAATTTGGTATTATTTGTCAAGACATGAATTGATTTTACTCGATTTTTTTTTCTGAATTAAGTCGAATTTTTAGATTTATAGACTATTTTTGTCCGAAGAAAATGAACAATTCTACAGGTAAAAGAAAGTTAATTTTTTTATTTTGAATAAATTTCAAATGATATTATTATAATTATTTAAAATACTTACTTTTTTAAATTGTATCGTTGATAAGAATACAATACAGTAAAATAAGGATATTATTATTATTATTATTATTAATGGGTATAAATGAAAGACGGAAGCAAATTTGGTTGATTAGTATCGATGTGTGATAAAAATGAATAATATTTGGATGGATGAAGTACGTAATGTGGAGGAGGTTGAATAGCGGTTATGAAGGGAAGAGTGGAATATAGTTAACATGATCTAATCCTAAATTAAGAGGGAGGGAGAGATAATTAGCATTGTGATTAGTGGGAGCAGAATAGAAATGTGTGACGAAGGAAGAGGCCGAAAGGTTTTCCTAGTTGTTGACCTAACGCAGAAAAGGCCAAAGTCGAAGGTGGCCCGCACGTTATCGACGCAGAAACTTTGATTTATGTTATTAAAAATGAGGGAATAAAAAAGAAGACAAAAAGAAAGGGGTTTCGTAGCCAAAAAGAAACAAATGGGCAAATGGGGCATTGAATGCAGAGTGAGAAAGAGAGACGAAAAAAGAGGAAAAGGAAAAAGGAAGCAGAGCAAGTAGTAAACAACACGGCAAATATGTTTGGAATAATGTATCTCTCTCTCTCTCTCTCTCTCTCTCTGTGTCTCTGTGTGTGCCACATGCTTATCCACCTCTCTTCTTTCTTACCACAACACATACATCCAAATACTTAAATGCTTCTTTCACCTCCTACACAACTACTTTCTCTCTTCTTTTCTATTTTTTTCTTATTTCCGATTATTTAATTAATCATCATCTCCTATTTATTATTTTTAATCATTAATGCATTGGGACACGTCATTAATCTTCACGAAAACTGCGATTAAAACATGTTTTTATATATTTATTAGGTGAGAGCTTTTTATATTTAATGAATATTAATTTTATGTTTCTTTTTTAATCTTTAATCTTTCGTTCTCGCTACTGTGTATGTTTCTGTCCACCACATTAAGTTTAGTTTTATAATTTTTTATTTATTACATAAGTGTATAACTATTTTTCAAAGAATTGGATTGAAAAAATTCTGTTATTGTATTAAACAATATAAAAGTATTAAAATTCATAAAATTAAACTTAATTTATAAAAATGAAAAGATAAATTGTTCAAAAAAGTTTGGAGATGTTGAATTATCCTTCTTGTGTGTTTTGTGGTTGGAGGATTGACCAGTATATCCTCATTATCTCTAGTGCGAAATTTCTTTGCAACCACATTGTTTACTTTATTCTTCCACGTCAAGTTCTTTCTTTTCTGAAATTCTGAATATTTAAAAATTGCAACAAAAAACAAGTTTAAATTAATTCGACTTCATTTAAATTAACACTTTTAAAAAGATCATGTATTTCAATATTATTTTATATGCAAAAGTCTAACTTCAACTTAGAAAATCAAACCATTAGGTATTAATTACTTATATAGTTTAAGAGACATTATTAGATAATCAAATTTCACGTATCTATATATACGTGATTTCAGATAATCTTGACATTCTTTCAAATTAAATTGTTTAAGTTATTAAAAAATAATAATAATTTTTTTATCATGAGTCATTATAAGAAACTAGTAATCATCTATAAATATTTCTCACATATTTAAAGTTGTAGGTAACTTAGATATGCATGTCACTATAACGTGTATACAACCTTAGTTAACGTTTCATTGTTTGTTGATTCACGTATCTAATGTTCTTTTTTTACTATACGAACCATCTCAAATATTATTTATACAGTTATTAGTTAACATATTGTAGCATTCATTTCATTGCTATTTATCTATTTATTATTAATTATCTCATAAATATTAAATAAATAGTTTTATATCACGTTTACATTTCAAATTTTATTTCTAAAATTAAATAACTATTGTCTAGATTTTATCATATATAATTTGCATATTCAGACAACATTACTCCAAATAAATTAAAGATGACTTAAAGGCATAAATCATAATCTCTAATACATAAAAAACTTACCAAAAAGATAATAATACACAAATAAATATAACTTAAATAAATAATATTTAAAACTTTAACTTTAACACGATACAACGCATTAAGAAGTGTTTTCTAACCATTAGGGGCAAAGATATTTGTATAAATATTGTTCCAAAATCATACAATTTATTATATCATTTTAAGACAAATATTTTAAAAAAGAAATTTGTGACCTTAAAGGAAAGGTCGTAATCACCTAAATCATAGGTAAAAAAAACTCAGTGCTAAATTGTTTGTGTGAATTAGATTAAAGTTATTTAACTTCGAATAATATCTTTTATATCTTTTATGCAGTAGGGATAATGTACGATGCCGTTTTGCTCGATTGAGAATTATGATCAGATCGACCACTTCATAATCTCGTAAATGGTCGGTGACGTCACCAAAATAGATTCTAAATGATATTCAATACGAATATCCGTGTAAAATCATCATTCCTCTTTTAAAGTCGTGATTTTTTTGTTTTGTTTTAAAGAGCAAAATAGTTTAAGGTTTCTACAAAGAGTTTTTTTTTGTTTTCTTTTTGTTTTATTATAACATGTGGCATTATGAATGAATGAAAAAGTGTAGATTTTCCAAAACATGCATAATTGGACTATTTACGGGCATCATTAGGATACGATTTTATACATAAAAGATATAATGAGATAGATTATGAAAGGCAAATGCAAATGCAAAAGTGGTGCCGCCACAGATTCTGGAAGGAGAAAGAATAAAGCGGAATGGAAAATGATAAGGGTTGTAGTTGGTGAGGAAGAAGATAAAGATGATTCAAATCTATTTTGGTATTTATGATGAGAATATTTGTATTGTATTGTAAATAAAAAAAATGAAAGTATGAAAGTTTTATTATAGGGTTAAATATCTGAATAAATGGAAAAAAAAGAGGAAGAGTGTGTATGTATAGTATTGTATAAAGATGCAAAAGACAAAAAACAATAATAAAAATAGACAAGTCCCTTAGTGAGTCGGAAAAAGATAAGTGGGGCTTCCAAATGTGAGGAAGCGATGATTTAATGAAAATAGGGAAAAGAAAGAAGAAAATGAAGATGAAATGGTCCAAAGTCAAAGGTGTCTCTTCAAAATGGGATTAATCGGAAGAAGGAGAAAGAAAGGAGGTGGACACGTGTCGGGAAAGGAAAGCCTGTGGAGGGGATCAGAAGGTCTCCTCGAAGCGTGTCCCACATCGAAAGGCCAGTTTGATCATCGTATCAAACTCGTTTTGAGAATAAAGACTTGGCAAGCAGGACCCACCCCGCAGCCACGAGTAACGTCAATACGCCACTTGTTATCAGAGATAGATACATACATAGATACAGATAAAAACAACGGAACCGCCTCGGTTTCACTCGATACCACAAAAATCCAAAACCCACCTCATAACTTTCTTTCTACTATTATAATTTATTTTAAATTTAAACTAATAATAATAATAAATGAATATTTTTGGAAAAGAAAATAGGGGAGGGAAGGAAGGACGAAAAGGAAGAGTGTGACAAAAAAGATGGCGTCATGCGCGAGCGAGGGAGGTGGAAGAGGACAAAAGACGTGTGAGGGTAGTTTGGGGAATTTGGTGGGAGGGTGTGTTTGGCAAAAGCGTGGAGAGGGAACCCTTTGTCGCCACGTGCCTTGGCGTCGGCCGCACGCTGGGAGACTCTTTTGTCTCCTTCTCCCGTTTCACTTGTGGCCTTCTTCTTCTCTTTTCTTTTCTACCCAGATTTTTCATTAGGTACGGCTATTGGCAGACCCTGTTTTTGACTATTTCCAGTCTCTTCCAGATCTACTGTCTCTATACAAAATGTACTTTTTCGCCTACAAAACTCAACCCCATCTCTTCCATTCGTTACAACAAAATTATTATACCCCTCAAAATATACCACCTCCTACCCTTCCTTTTATTACCACCACCACTCCCAACCAAACATCATCATAATTATCATACGTTTATTCGCCAACAAACCATGTCCAGATCAAACACAACCTAACGTCTTTAGTCTTCTACAAGGTTTTGTTTTTTTCACAATTCCAATTCAACCCTCGCCCCACCTTATTCATGCAATCCCATTAAATACACCTTCACAAAATGGAACACTGCTATTTTCCATTATAATCAACCTTAAAAACATAGAACCCGGTAATCACTTTTTTAATGTAATTTCTTCCATCTCCACACTAACATTATGGACCATGTGTAATAAAAGTGGGATTAGGTATAGAGAGGAAGCGGGGAAAATGATAAAGAAACAAGAAGTGTGTAATTTAGGTTTTGGCAGAGGTTGAAAAATTATATTTTTTATTTTTTATAATAAGGGCATATTGTAAACGAGGCGAAAACGGAGTTGTCAAGAGGTGAACAGTGGGGAAAAGAGAAAGGGGAGGAAAAGACAAAATAGGGAAAGGAGAATGGATGTGGGAGGAAAATCCAGAATAAAGAAAAGGGAAAAAATTATGGCGAAAAAGAAATGGGAAAGTAAATACGAAAATGGTGGGTCCCATATTAACAGTTTAATTTGGCCGCCCGCTTTGTCGTCTCTCTCGTCTCCGTCCATTCCCGTCGTTCTTTTGCGTTTGACTCTCTCATCTCTTCCCTCTCTCTCTTCTCTTCTTCTGCACCTTCTTATCCCTCACCCTTCTCTCTCTCTCTCTCTCTCTCTCTCTCTCTGTGTTCCTTCAGTGTCACACACACGCGAGTGTACCTTCTTCCGCAAAGCCTTGAACTGGGTACCGATCGATCAATCGTCGGAGTGAGTGGTGTGTGGTGTTGGTAGTGCAAGAGCCAGGAAGGTGAGAGAGAACATACACTGATACGTACGTGCGTACGTAGCAAGGTACGCACGCGGTAGTACGCACCGTCTTGCACTCTGTTCTTCTCATCCTTGGTTTGTTCGTTGGTTGTTATTATGAGGGTGCACCAGAGGGCGCTTACCGTGGGGATCACTGTTGTTGCTGCTGCTGCTGCTGCTTCATAGGCCTTTTCTGTGGGTTCCCCCTTTCCATATTCACTTTAGAGACACAAGAGAGACAACCAGACATGGCTGGCAGTAACCAAGTCAATCTCAATGAATCTAGGGTAACCCTCCTCTCTCCTCTTCCATTCGTACCTTCTATCTCACAAATTATTATCCACTTCTTTTTTTCGCTTTCGGAACTTCCCATTTCGCTTCTCGCTTTATTCCTCCTCTGGGCTTGGCAGCTTAAAGGGGTTTTTGTTAAGAAAGATGAGACACCGCTATTGGATCATCTGATTTTTGTTTTCATTTTTTGTACTTTTCCATTTCTTCCATCTAACTCTTTTTATCTTGTTCTGGCAAGTTGAAAACTTGACTTCGATTACTATACTGTACCGCTTTCTTTTCGCTCTCCTGCACCGGTTTTTCAATCGATTCTCTGTTTCTCCTTCTGCCCCTCTCGTGGGCACCATTCGCACGGGTGCTAATCGAATGATATGTTTTTGATTTTTGTTTTTTGTTTTTTGTGCAGAGTGTTGTTCCACTGAATACATGGGTGTTAATCTCGAATTTCAAGCTGTCTTACAAGCTTCTCAGACGTGACGACGGAACTTTCAATCGTGAGTTGGCGGAGTTTCTTGATAGGAAGGTCCCCGCCAATGCAATTCCCGTTCATGGGGTGTTTTCAATCGATCATGTCGATAGAAACGTTGGGTTGTTTTACCGGGTGTATTTGCCAGCCTCTGGGGACGAGGCTCAGTGGGGTATCAGAGACCTTGAGAGACCGTTGAGCACCACGGAAATTGTTCCTGTGATCATATTCTTTCACGGGGGAAGCTTCTCGCATTCCTCGGCAAACAGTGCTATCTACGATACCTTCTGCCGGCACCTTGTCAGCATTTGCAAGGCTGCTGTGGTGTCCGTGAACTACCGGAGATCGCCGGAGCACCGGTATCCGTGCGCCTACGATGATGGGTGGGCAGCATTGGAGTGGGTGAAGTCGAGAACGTGGCTGCAAAGTGGGAGGGAGTCGAAGGTTCATGTCTACTTGGCAGGGGACAGTTCTGGTGGGAACATTGTTCATCATGTGGCAGTAAAGGCTGCGGAGGAAGAAATTGAGGTCCTGGGGAATATTCTTCTTCACCCTTTGTTTGGGGGAGAGAAGAGGACGGAATCGGAGTTGAGGTTGGATGGGAAATACTTTGTTAGGTTGAAGGATCGTGATTGGTATTGGAGGGCTTTTCTGCCTGAAGGAGAGAATAGAGACCACCCTGCTTGCAACCCCTTTGGACCAAGGGGGAGAAGCCTTGCGGGACTCAGCTTCCCCAAAAGTCTTGTTTGCGTGGCTGGTTTGGATCTTCTGCAGGATTGGCAACTGGCATATACGAAAGGTCTCGAGGATTCTGGACAAGAGGTCAAACTTCTCTATCTCAAGGATGCCACCATTGGCTTCTACTTCTTGCCAAACAATGAACATTTCTACTGCCTCATGAGGGAAATCAACAACTTCGTGAATTCTGACTGTTAATATACTCTACTAGTGCTAAGACGACTACTACTACTACTACTTAACCTTACCTTACCTACAGGAGGCATACATAGCTAAAGCTTGACATTTTACTTGGCTTCTCTTTTTTTTTTTTCCTCCCACTTTTGTATCTTGTCCTTTTTCTTTCTCTACTTCGCAGTAAGTGTGTGTAGTTATAAAATTGTGTAGCATTAGTTATTATGGTCATAACATCTATGGTGGTCAATTTGAGAGTTCTGTGATCCGCGGACAACTGCTTCCTGTTCTCTTTTCGTTGGTTTTGGAAGGTGGCACCAGCTCTGGCAGTACCAGAACTCGGTTCATTTGGGGGCTTTGGTGGAACCACCGTATACAACGCCTCACCCCCCTCTTAACGTTTTAAGTTTGGTAACAGGAGGGAAGATAGAAGACGAGGATTGAGGATTGGTTCGCTTTGTTTGATTAAGAGAATGTTTTCCTCTTGTAGCACTAATGTCCCAACCTGTTACATGAATCTGTATGTTATATGTAGTATACCTATGTTATATAAAATGTCTTGGATGTTTGGTTTTGCATTTTAGTTGGATTCTCCTTCTCCAGCGTGATGTTGTTTGAATTTATTTGTTTGTATTGAGTTATTGGAGATGTATGGCACTGAGAGGAGATGCATAGGTTTCCAAATGGAGGGATATTAGAAAAAACAAGATAGAATTGAAAGGAAGGGGAGTGTCCATTTGACTAGAAAAGTAAAGTTAAGCCTTTTGAGTTTTGTCTGATATAAAAGGGCAATGCGTTAAAATGTGGCGTTGGGAGTTTGGAAAACATAAAGGAAAGGTGATGATGTTTAGCATCTGAATCATAGGCAACAGTGTAATAGAGGTAAAAGGTAGAAGCAGTAGTAGTGCCCCAGTGGTAGAAAGAAAGGATGAATATAGAGTGTGCTTTTTGATGATTGATTAATCCATTGTGGTTAGGTTTGAAAAAGTTGATGCTAAATGTGAAGGTGGAAAGGAGAGTTGTGCGTTTTGTTAATGATGTGGATGATGAGAGGGAGAATGTGATGAAACGTGGAAGTGAAGTTGAGAAGAAGAGGAAGGAGATGAGATGAGTGTTGTTTTGTTGTAGAATAATCCTAAGAGCACCAAAAGGACAAGAAAAGCTTTCACGCGAAGAATGATTGGCAGGAGTTTGAATCATTAAATTTCTTATCTTTCAACATCACTCTGATTAATTCTTGTCATCTCCTTATTGCCTCTTGCATCAGGTCTGTTTGGAGCTTGGGAAAACAGCAAATACGGGAATTTGGCATTGTTTTGACGAGGGGAACCCATTTTTTTAGTGGTTGGGATTTTTGGATGTATTCTTAGGGACCACTTTTCGGAACCCACGAAACCAAATTAAAATAAAATTAACCCTGTTGGGATTGCTTTAAACTGTTTAATGCTCTCACTAAGTGGTAGGGAACAGCTAAGCTTCGACAGTGACATTGAACCCTGTCTTTTATGGACTTTCTTCTGTCATCTAAAATATATCAAAAAATAAATAACACACAACAGTTTGGTTTTGTAAGTTTGATTTTCACCAGATTATCTTGCTTAATCCATGTCTTATTGTGCATTGTCCTTAGTAAATTAGCTGTTTATGTCCTGAAAATATTCCCATATACGACACCGGGAGGAGTCATTGTCAACAAACCAGTTTTCTTTATTCAGATTAAGGACACAAAACTTCATTTCCTTGGTCGGTCCCTTGCTTTTCAATACAATATTAAAAATAACCACTCATTGCTTCTAGTTTGCGCGTTCACAACATTATCATCATTCTTCTATTCAGGCGTGTGTGTGTGTGTCATTAGTGTCCAATTTTATTTAGTTATATACTAAATCCCACAGTTCCAACAATTATGTCTCCAACTTCAATTAACAACCAACATATTTTATCTTTCTTCTAAAAATATTAATTTTTGTCAAACAATTTTTTTCAACAAATTACTACAGAAATAGTTGAGAAGAGGAATTTGAACATGACATGTGTCTTGTGTTCTCAAAAGTCAAAAGTAGTTTTGTTGTATAGTCCTAAGATGGGATCCAAATGGTGTGCAATGAACAACTGGAGAAGATATAGATAATTTCAAATGTTATGTACAAGTCCTAGCTGCTCCACCAAGTGTTAGGGTTAGAACAATTCTTATTAAAAAAAAAAAAAAAAAAGCTATAGGCTTTGAACAGCTTAGGCAGCACATAGAATCTTCTCATTAACATTTTCAAAGTGTGACTTTGGAAATGTGACACGAACTTCGTGAATATTATTAAAGAGGTTTGGACGACAATGATAAAACAAAATATTCCCAATATAATAATAATACTATTTGTAGGCTTTGAGTGATCGTAGTTGTAGGTGAGGTGTACCAAACCAAACCAAATTAACACCCTGGCAGGAAGCAATACTATAATACTTATCCATAGTCTACAGATAGTTTTTCAACCTTTCTCAGTTTTTAATATGAGTATGTTTCACACTTTCACTTATCTTATACCATTCACTTACAACAGAAAAAACCCTATTGAAGTTTGGGAATATAAAAGTACACTATTGTATATGCTATACTTTATAGTGAAAATTGTTATTGTTAAGGATTATAATACTGTTTTGCATTTTTTTCTGTTGGAGAAGCTCAGGGTTCAGTTCTTGTAAAGATTCAATCTGTTAGTTTGGTCATCGATCACTCTACATAAGTCGAAAGTTATCTGTTAATGGTTAAATGTATATATGATCTTCTTTAAATTTGAGAACTTTACGTACTACAAACATAATAGTTTCACGACGTTTAGAAATCGAGGTTTAAGACACTATAAATACTACTCTCTCTTAACAATATCTCATATGTATGGTGATTGACAGCGATTCTATTATCAGACTTTTGAGATCGAAACAAAAGCTTATATTTCTGTAATTCATTCAAATTTATGTTATTTGTTATATCTTCAGAAGGAAATTGCTATATCGTATCTGTAATTTCTGTAGTTTTCATGGTTTGTAATTTTGAACTCGTTTCCATGTTTTCGTTATCTAATATTTTTTAGTTAGAGTGTAACATAGACCATTTTAGTACAATGCTCAATGATTCTTTTTCTTCTTCAACAACACAGTTAAGAGTTAAAAGTATATTATTCAGTCATGAAATTCAATTAATGAAAAATCTGTTATTGTCTTTTTCAATCTGTTATATAAAATATACCGTCTAAATGTAGTATTTAATATTTATTTTATTAGTTTGCATTACATGTAATTATTTCATCAAATATTAAGCAAAAATAATTATAATGTGTTGTAAAGGTTCTTCTGATTGCATATTAACATTTTTTAATTTAAATAATATAATTTTAAAAAATATATAATTCTAAAAGAATGATAAAAAGTTAAAAGAATATGTTTATATTATTTTAAGTGGATAACTTAGACAATTATATTTGGTGGAAAAAGTAGACCAGAGACAAGAGGTAGTAGGTAAAAAAAAAACATCTCCTTTTACTTAAGCATAGAATTGTTGAATAAAAAAAATAACAAATGAATCTCATTTAAGATAAAAGTTTTGATATAATTCCCTGAATATATCGAAGTTATTGAAAATAGAGAACTATATATGTTTGTTTGCATTTACCTTACCCACAAACTAATTTTGATTTGATTATAAAATAAGAATTGAAGTAGTTTATTCTTGCATTTTTTTTACTACATTTCACAAAAACGAAAAATTGTTGATAATTGAAAGTTAATTAGTAGTCCTTAATTAACCTTCCATCAATCAAACTAGTTTATTAAAATATAAATGTTCGGTACAATTACTTTCTAGAGTAGCTTACAAGTGTGTTAATGGCAGTTTCTTGGTATAAGATACCTTTTAAAATTGAAAAACCAGTTCAACATCAAATAGCACTTTTGGTTGAGTTTAAACAATTCAATTCAGTGAAGACTAATTTAATTAAAATACATATTTAATTAGGTCCAGAGCACAAAAACAAAACAGATAAAAGAATAACTTTGCTTCAAAACATTAAAACAAGTTTATGAAACTGAAAAGCGATTAAAATCAGACAAACCCTTTTCTAATGTAATTCAGATTGGGTGAATTGTATTAGAATTCAGTTCATCGAACTAAAACACAAACTAATTCTAACAAATCAATTTTCAAATTTAGTGCGATTTGAGAGAATCGCTTTCTAATTTAGTTCTACTCAATTTTTGTTGTGCTAAATCGAACAATTCACACCACAAATGTGGGTATAGTTCTGAAAAGAATATAAAAATGAGTCTATTCTTCCGTCTTTTTTTATATTATCCTCACGAGCAATAAAAATATATTGATATTGAAACTTTAAAAGTATTTTTAATAATTTTTAAAATTATAAAATTATTGTCCATCAATATATTTTTAAAGTACGATAGATGAACAATACATAACACCTAGTAAAGAATCTAAATTTTAAAAATATACATCACTAGAGATTAATAAGAAAGAAAATATAAAATTAGAAGACTAACAAGATATCTCTTGTGATCTTTTATTTATAATGAAAGAAATATGATACAATAGGAAGACCAAAAATCAAAAGAATACCCTAGACTCCTAGGTATAACTCATAGAATGCATTAGACTCCTGGGTACATGACTAGGTACTAATTATAAGTATAGTAGGAAAAAGGTTCCTATTGCACTACGTATTACTTATTTCAACACCCCTCAAACAAATAAACTCAGTCTGAAGTCCCCTTAAATACTTGGTTAACACATTACTTGGTTAACACATTTGCAAGATGATCATTTGATCCAAGAAACTCAGTACAAATTTTTTTTGACAATAATTTGGAGTATTGGAAGAACATGGAATAGTGATTAGAATTGTATTCATAGATGGTTCAACAAAAGGTATAAGCAAGACTTTTTGGACAAAGTTTACATCTTGTGTAGAGAAAAGGAAGAAAGGTGTTTCTTAAAAAAAAAGTGACACTTGCATATATTAATATTTCTTAGTATCTAGGAAATAACATTGATACTTTTTTTTGAAGACAATAATATCTTAAGAAGACACATTTGATGACTCAGCTTAAAGTTTATCTAACTTTAAAGATACATCATGTACAAAACATACACAATCAAAGACTCATGGAGAAGTGTAAAACAGATGTTCATTTGGAAGCAAAATTGAATATGAAACTTTATTGTTCAAAGATGAAAAAAAGCATTCTATAAATAAGATAACATGAAGTAAAGACTTTCTCAACCTAATGATGGGTGAGGACATTAGCACCATACAACAAGGTACCAACAATTTCAATTAAAGGTCTTTTCTTTATTCCATTATACCATTTTATTGAGATGTATGAGAACATGTGGATTTTGAAATAAAATTTAAAATGCCATGTGAGTTTTAAGAATGGATAAACCAAAAGAAAACATATTTATTCATTTAAAGATAATATAAAATACTTACCTATCAAGGAATTCAACGAGTATTTTATGTAAAGGCCTTACTTTACTATTACATTAAAATTACACCTTTACTACATACAATGAGGAGTAAGGACTGAAACTAGATACCGAAAACTTTTTTAACAAAGATCCAATAAAAGTGTCACATAACCTCGTATACCGATTTTTTTAGATTAATACTTTTAATTCTCAATTTTCATATACTCTTTTGAAATATTTCCTTTTATAAGATACAGAGTACAACGGAAAACCAAAACTGTTGATGATACATACTAGAAGAACGTTGCAAGATACACTGCTAAGTGTGTTCGGATTTAAGTGGAAAAAGTTAGGTTGACTTGAGCTTAAGTTGGGTTAAATTATCATTCAACGGAAAAGCAATATGAGGTTGCTTTGAATGCAACGGCTGTTTGGGCCTTTTGGCATTGAATGAAACGTAAAGAAAATTTAGCAAACATGGGATTCAATTTTCAAAATTATTTAACTGACAATTGGCGGTTCAAACGTGAAAACAAATACACCCTAAGGCTACTTAAAGTCAATATCAAAAAATAATCATACAAAGTAAATTGATCAGAAATAACCAGTAGATGACGATAAAAATGGTTCCAACTGACATCAAAGAAAATTGGAAGAATTTACTTTTTTAACTAACAACATTTTCTAGAAGCTAATATCTATCCAATATAAATGTGCGGAACAAATTGGTATTAGTAGACATTAAGAGGCAGGCCTGGTTTCAAGGTCCAAAACCTGGATTATTTGCCACACCTTAGACACCATTCGCAAAATAGGGCAGACCTGTTGCCTTAGGTTTCGGGTGGTGCTGTATTAATTATTGAAAGTACCAACACTCTCTTTTGCAGAGATGGAAACAAAAAGATAAAAAACTCTCTACCTTGGGTTTTGATCTCTTCAGCCATAACCAATATATCTTCCAAACAATTATCTACACGGAAAGAAATACAAATAAAAAATCATTGTTAACTCAGTTTTAGTCACGCTTAGAGTAGACAAAACCTAAATTATCCCTATAATGTAGTAGGAAAGATAACTCAGGATCGAATTCAAGAAAACGATGTGTTAAGTCTAGCTTACACAATTTAATCTTTCTAAAACAAGCTAAAAATAAAACAAAGGAGGAAAATTAATTAAAATAAGGAAAAGTGCAGAATTTAATGTATAAATAAAAACTAAATTAAATGTATGATGAAGACTAAACAATGATATGCATGAATGCTTGGAACCTAATGAGAATAGTGAACTTAATTTAAACTAGAAGAGGGGAAAAATCTAAGTGAAATAGGAATTCTGAGCACTATGTGAATATGCACAAATAAGAAATGATTATGGATCATGAATCATGCTAAAACTAAATGCAAAATGAGCTTGACATAAGGACAAGTTGATATGCGTGAATGAGTGTATCCTAGGCTGTCACAGGTACAAAAGTGGTAAATGGCAGCAGAAAATAAAACCTTGCAGCACTAACATAAATGGGTGCTGATGTGGTATAGAAAGTCTCTTTCAGTCAGCACATGATATCAATAAATTGGGGCAATTCAGCAGCGTCACAACCAAACCAGAATGTGGATGCATGGATCTTTCATGAACTAAATTGGTGATGACAGAACAGAACTACAAACACAGATGGAATTATCTAGAAGTATGCATGAAACCAGATTGCCCCATTAAACCAATCTGTGACAGCAGTGAACGTTAACAGAAACAAATACATAGTGTAGGTTCAACTGGCTTCATTATGCAGAAAAACTGCAGAGGCATATGCAAAGTGCAAGGAAAAATAACATGCTGGAAATGCACTTATTGAAAATAACCACCAGCAATTGAAATGCAGAATGACAAAGATAAATGGGATTGAGAAACTAGATTGAAATGTAATGAGAATGTGTCTATATAAATGAGTATGTGTGTGCAGAATTGGCATGATAGGTTACTACTGCAGGCCAAAATTAGTATTATAAACCAAAACTCATATGGCAACAGAAAAATTATGCCTTGCAGCAGTAAAATAAATGAACTCAATGTTAAAATGCTAGGAATGAATGGGACCTGCAGCAATGTGATTTTACAGCCAACCTGATGCAATGCACATGTAAAATCAGCACCTATGCATACACAGAATCTGTTGCAGTGAAATGCTAATGAAATAAGCAAACTCATGACAGTTTCACTAGCTATGCAATGCAATATTTAATCAAAACTACCGATCACATGAATTCAGACCTGCAAATCATTCAAAACATGCCACTTGAATCCAAATTCACAGATGTATAAGGAATCAGCTGCAGCAATGCTTACACGTACCTCTGTAATTCATGTAATTTGATGCAAAGTTGCCAAATTAAGAGCTAACTCTAGAGATATAATCCATCCAAGGGGGCACATGAATTTCTGGACAGATTCAAGATTAAATCACCGCAGCCAACCAAAAACAGAATTAGTTCAGATGCAATGAAAACTTGCCTAATCACAGCAGGAGAATATGAATGCCTGCACGCTCTATCATGATCTAGAATGGTGATGACTGAGTGAATCCTAAAATGCAGGCGAAACTAGCTACCAAAATGTATGAAACCAGAGTGCAGCAGTGGATCTCAAATGATGATGCGACTGCTCAATCATAAAGAACTAAAATATGCAGATGCAGGTGCCAAAAACTAAATATGCATGGAGACTAGCAAATTTACCCATGATGCACTACTAAAAACTAATAATCAGAATTTAAATAAACCAGAATGGAAGGAAACTAACATAATTGACGCTACTCAAGTGCTGGAATATAAAAGCCTAAAGAAAACTACTAAAACTTATGGACGAAATACTAACTAACTACTGTAGAAACTCAAAGCAAAGAAAGAAAAAGCAAAGTGGTGCAGAATCACAAAACAGCAAAGTAAAATGGCCAACAAGGAAAAATCAGAATTTCACAAAGCAGAATAGACAAATCTTAAAACTGATGTAGTGCTCAAGCTGGGATTCTTTTGCCCTCGAGAAGACATCTCGTAACTTTGTACCCACTTTGAGGTCACTTGGTTCCCAAGAGAGAACATTGAACTGTGCAAATTCCACCCATACTTAAATCTCTAACTCAGAAACATGAAATTGAGATAACAATAGAAATCTGTAAAGGGATTTAAAGGACTGAATTTAAAGGCAAAAAAACTTAAAATACAATTGAATCATAAACAATCAAACATTTGAAAACTGTAAACAAGAACTGAAATTTGATGATTTGGACAGGCTATACAGAGGCTATTGAATCTCTCCCAGTAGTGATCCAACTCTTCGTATTGTCCTTGTTCAATGGTGCAGATTTGCTTCCTGATAAATGACACCATTGAGGCTGTGAAGAACTCCAGAAAACTTCTCTGCATTTCAGTCCATGAAGTGATTGGCGTTGAATAAGTCTTGTAATACAACCAATCATTGGCTGTGTCCCTTAAAGAAAAAGGAAATGCCTTCAATTTGACCCAATCTTCAGCAATTTCAGTTGGTTTAAATGTTGAGCACACCACGTGGAACTCCTTCAAATGCATGTGTGGATCTTCTCCGGCCACTTCATGGTACTTAAGTAGCCTCTTGATCAATTTATACAAGAAATCATAACTGCTGACTGCTAAATCTGGTGAGCTCTGAGTGTCTTCAGATTGATAGGCTACCTGAGAATTAACCATTTCCATTTCACTTGGTACAACCATATCCTCAAAAAACTCTGGTATACATACTGGTACAGCAGTTTGAAAGTTCACACCTATCTTGAACCTGGATCAACTTCAGAAAACAATTATTCCCAAAAAAGCACAGAACTTGCACAAAGATTATCTCAATTGGAAGATTTTATGCAAAGAAAACAGAATGCTAAAAGAAACAAAAATGAATGCAAGACTAAACTATGCAAACTAAAATTCAAGTCGCCATTTCTCCGGCAACTGCCATTTTGTTGACTCAGTTTTAGTCGCGCAGTAAACAAAACCAAAATCTCCCTAATGAAGAATAGGGAAACCTTGGTATCTAATCCAAGGAATCGGTGTGTGTTAAGCTTAGCTTGTATAATCAAATCTTGCTAAAAATAAATTAAAGCTTGAAAAGAGGGGAAAAGAATTTAAGTTCAAAAAGTGAAAGTGTATAATTTATTAATTAAAAGTAATCTAGATGCATGGTCGAACTATCTTGTACTATGCATGAATGTAATGCATGGGTTAAGTCTATAGAAAAGAAAACGTGAAAAGCAGAATGCAAGGAATAAATGGGAATGAAAACGGAATTTAAAATGGAATGAAGTATCTAGTTGAATGAAGGCAAGAAGAATGAAATTCTAAGCTGATGCAGTAAAAAGACTAAACTGATATGTAGAACCTATTTCAGCATGTACCTAATGTTAAATGTTCCTATCGTGATGAGCACAAGCCAAACAGCTTCAGATTTATAAATTGCTACTGCAGGCCAAAATTAGCATCATAATCCAGTCTTATATGGTAGCAAACAAACAAGACCTTGCAGCAGTAAGATAAGTGAATGCAGATGTGGTATAGAAGGTCACTTTCAGTCAGCACATGATATCAATAAATTGGTGCAATTCAGCAGTGTCACAGCCACACCAGAATGTGTCTATGATGCTATGCAGACCCAGACACAATGTGGCCTCAATAAACCAGCACGTGACAACAAAAAAGCAGAGAACCAACACCATATAGCAAAAGAGTCATCAAGTTAAATTTAGACATAGCAATGCATTGTGGATGCATGGATGCTTTTTCATGAAATAAAATGGTGATGATTGAACAGGCCCAGAAATGCAGGTGGAATAGCTACAACTATGCATGAAAGTAGATTGCCCCATTAAACCAATCTGTGACAGCAGTTAGTGCACAATTTGGTACTGCAGAATGTTCAATAGAATGAATCTAATATGTGGCAGAGAATCTCAGCAGTGCGTGCACTGCAGATGGAAGTACACATGAAACCAAATGCCAGTGGAAATCTGATCTATGACAGCTTGGTCAGTGCATGACAGTGGCAAGGGAATGCAGCTCATTTTCAGGTGCAGTGTTCTTCATATCAAAACAAGAATCACATGCTATGCTCCATCTAGGAATAATCATAAAAATGAATCATGCTCTAACTGATGCAGCAGCAAGACTAAACCAATATGCAAAACCTGTGTGTAGCTACTGTAAAAGTGACAGCCTGGTCCCTTTTCATATGTGCATGCAGATTTGCAGAAAGTTTCACTATCATACCAGAGAAATACTAGCTGTATTTTTAGCTTGTAATTGAACTACTATGATGCACACAGGCTCAAAATATGCAGGAAAAATCAGAACAAACCCAGCTATGTATTCAAAAATGTTTCACGGATGCACTCTTCTAAACAGGAATGATGCAGAATACACGTGACAGCATTGTATAATACACATGAAACCTGAGTGGCAGAATAGGTCATTGTAAAACTAATACTCGGATCAATTTGCTTTGTGATCAAGGTCAGCCCACACTCTAATAAGACTAAGCCACATGCATTTAGAATTCAAAATCACTTTAAACCAGCACATAACATCAATGAACCAGAGCATTACAGCAGTAAAACAATTTATGACAGCAGCAAAACTAAATCAGCAAAATCAGATTATGAGGAGAATTATAATGCATGTAATTCAGATTTGGAAAAGTGCTAAACGAGGTTTTTCTATGCATCTTGATTCCTTAACCACTATGCAAACAATCTATATGCATGAAAATGCTACTAAGAAAATCTTAATTATGCAGAAACTACAAAGAATGCATGAATCCTAAATGAATGCAAACTATATGCATGAAAACTGGACATTTAAGGTGTTATGCAGCCACAGGGAATTGAAATACAAATGCAATGTAGATGCAATATGAAAATGGAGAATGACTTTATAAAGCTCGTGCATGAATTCAAATAAACTCAAAATGCTAAATCAAGAATTAGAAATGCACTGCATGAGTGGAAACAAAATTTGGGCTTTCCAAGTGACTAGTTAAGACAAGCAATAGTATCAAATTGGAAACCCAACGTGATATTTTAAGGCTGCATCAGTGCAAACAGAATATGCTCTGGAACATTTTTTTTCTTTTTTTACAATGAGGCACCAATAAAACTACCAATCAGATTTCTTTACTCCAGAATGCATAGAAACGAAAATGACAAATGCTACCAAATTCTTGAACAGAAAGCACTAAGAAAAAAAAAACATTATTGGGATTCATGAATTAACCAAATAACTACTACAGGGAATTTAAGCAATGGCAGGGAAGGCATGAATAAACTGGTGCAGGATCAAACATCAAGAACAAAATGGCAACAGAGAAAAACAGATTTAAATACTACAGAACAAGCGTGCAAGTAAAAGTTGAGTTAGTGATTAAAATAGGGTTCTCATGCACTCGAGAAGACATTCCGTAAAGCTATGCCCACTTTGGGATCATATAGATTCCTAACAGGAACCAGGATCGTGTGCACACATGAACCAAGCTCAAGCACTATCACAACAACACAAACTAAGCGATAAACATTTAAAGCAGCAAGTGGAACTTAAAGGCATTAGAACTGAAAGGCAGAAAACATAAATTTGTATGCCAAAACTGAACACAGAATCACAAACAGCAAATTACTTAACAGAAAATAGATTCAGTGAATTGCTCATAGATTCACATGCACTTGAGAAGACATAGCAAATTACTTAACAGAAAATGGATTTAGTGAATTGCTCATGGATTCACAAGCACTCAAGAAGACATCGCACATTACTTAACAGAAAATGGATTCAGTGAATTGCTCATGGATTCACAAGCACTCGAGAAGACATCTCGATAAGGTGTGCCCACTTTGGGGTCACGTAGTCCCCTAAATGGGAACATTGATGTGTGCAGAGTACAAACCCAAGCTCAACCTACTGAATCAAGAAACAAGATCAGAATTTGAACTTTAAAGCCACTAAAGGAAATTCACATTGCTGCAGAATTAAAGGCAGAAACCATAAAATTGCAAGCAAAGACTAAACATGTAAAACTCAAGACGTAAAAATTGGAATGGAAACTGAATAACAAAGTGTATTTCACTACAAATCAAAGGAGAGTTACACGAGTTCATGCTAAAATTAAAATGGTGCAAGGAAACTCACTTAGCAATCCCGGCCACTTTGTGCTCATGAAAGGCTAAGTAGAGCTACTCACACACTAGGGAAATAGTAAAAAACTAATAAAGGGTCGTTGCTCAAACCTGTTTAATCCACAACCTAAGTGAACCGGGTTCAGTAGCCCAATTTTAGAAAAACTGAAATTTTTTCAACCCAATTCAGTTTGAAGTAGTGGATGCCAAATTGACTAAGGGGGTTGAAACTCATTTTGACATTTTCACTTATATCTTCCAAGCATAATAAAATGATAGTTTTTTTTGTTAATGTGAACCAGATTTTTCTTCCAAATCTAGTTCAACTAGCATTTAAACTATGTACATGAAAACTTTTTCTGATATACTTTATTTTATAGTGGCAGCACAACATGCAATGTGTAACTCAGAATTATTTCTTCTTTTAATACCGCGATCTAAATTCAGGTCTATGAATGTGTATCAAGAGCATTGCAGAAAATGTGAATTATACAATTAGGAGAGAGAACCTACAGAATCAATTTGTCTGTGGAGCAATTTCAGCATTTCAGTATCATCTATGTGTACTAAGTTCTCTTTCCCGGAGTAAAATGCACTGTGGCCTGCAATAAGAGCGTTATTTGAGCCATCGCAAAGAAGGGAGGGAAAAAAGTTCATTCATGCTTCTTGATCCACTAATTCACAGGTAATTTAAATCATTGACAGCCATTTAAATTTTATGTTGGCATTTGAGCTATTTTCATCATATAAATAATGTATTTTTCCCCTGAACAGAAACGTTTACTACAATTTATTCTTGTTTACAAAAATCAATTCACCATTTTGGTTTTGTAATTCAGCTTCGAGAGAGAGCAAACCCTGGAAAATGTTCCAGATACAACTTGAATGGTAGATCCTGGAACATCAGGGTCTATGTGCTGGTTGGAAGTTTGCGGTTCCACCTTTAGACTTCGTATCAACAATATCACTAGAGACATAATCTCACTCCAGGATATATATATACTTTACGACGGAAATGCATCCAAAGGAAATTGATAACCATGTTTGAACATTAGACCCAGTGTTTTCAAAACCATGGAACTCTGACCACGGTTGGTATACGCTTTGTGCATTATCCATAATGTTTTCTTTGTACAAGCAAGCTTGACATTTTCCATCTCCTCAAGGACACGATACAATTCATGTAAGGGCTTCTGTGACCCATACATGACTAGTTTACAATGATATAAGGAGCGGCAGGTACTCCACCCAGAGATTTCAGCTCGTCTCACAAAATTTTCTAGCTTTTCTACAGCATTGCACCGATAATAAGTTGCAATAATGCATCTCATGATAATCTTGGTTCTAATGGATGTTCCATGTTCAAATGCCTCATTTATAGCATTCTCCATCTTCTCTAACAAGTCTTCCTTGGCATAGAGTTTAATCATCAGCACATTTAACCATGGTCTGTACTCCTTTTCTGGAATAAACTTCAATAGCAACTCTATCTTCTTAACTTTATCTGAGTCAGAACTTCTACAATAGGCACATATCATACATCTGATTAGTGGAATTTCATTTTCATTTACATGATCCCTTACAAGGGAATACATCTCTTCCATCTTTTCCAGATTACCTGAATTTGCATACCCGCGAAGCATTAGCAGGTAGGTTTTCATGTTAGGCTGGACAGGGCTCGACTTCAACATTTGAAACACCTTTTCCGTATCATCCCACATCCACGCTGTGATATATCCAGCAATTAAGTTATTATAAGTGCTGATGTTCATGGCAAGGTCTAACTTTCGTATCTCACAGAATGTTGCTTCCATGTGATCAACCAGCATCAAGCTACCAAAACTAGATATGAGAATGTTGTATGTGACAATAGAAGGATCGCAAGTTGGATCCCTCTTCAGATCACAAAACAAGGTCTGACAGCTATCAGCAAAATCATTGAACGAGAAGGCACTCATTAGCGCATTGTAAGTGCCGGTCGTCTTGAGACCTTTTGTAGCAGCCTCCTTAAAGAGCTTAACAGCATAATTAATATTCCCAGATCTACCTGCAGTAATTATACCCTTTGAGTACTCACTCGCATCCATAGGGTTTTCAGCATTACATCTTTTCCTTCTCCAATTAAACACCTGAATGTGTAAAAGGGTTAATTTCAAATTTCACAAACTCCGATTAAAATCCAAACGATCCGTTATATTCATTTATATTTTGCAACAATAAAAGGTAACCATCTTAACTAAATAAAACTGGATTGATTTAAAATAAAACACAAAAGTAAACGAAACCAAAATAGCAATACTTTCATGATCCAACATAACTTCACCGAAAAGAAGTCCAATTCAGCAATAAGCCAAATTAAAAAACCGGTTTCAAATTGAGTTGAAAAAAATTTGAACCTGAAGAGCGAGGGAAGGATTTGAATCCAAGCATGACATAAGTTCGAAGAAAGCATATCCCTTGGGATAGCGGCGATTGAGAAGGTCATAATTATCGTCCAAAATGCTCTGAACCCGAACAGAGTCGGAGGATTCCCGAATTAGCTCATCCCTGAGAATCGTGACGTTGTTGGTGAGGTCCTCTTTGATTGAAGAACTAGCCTTGACGGTGAACAATGGAATGATGTCAGAGAACAAGTTTGACACCGTCTTGAGTTGGCGATAAGATAGCGCGGAGGAGAAGGAGGGAATGGGTTTGGGCTTGGAGAATCCATTGAGGTGGGGTTGGAAGAGCAACAACTGAACTCGCGTTGCGTCTGAAGAGAATCTCCACACTCGCTTCATGGTCGACGATCAAAATTTTGTTAGGGTTTTACGCAGAAGAAATTCTGCAGTGGAGCAGTACTATGCAGGCCTCTCCTTATCTTTGGGCCTGGACTATTTGGGCCTGGTCTTTTTCAGCCCATGTTTCTTTGTAACAAAATCTTTATTGAAACGTGTTGAATCATTAAGCTTTTGTTTCATCTTTTGAAATCCATCCCTAACTCTCGTTTCATCCACTCTCGCTCAACATTTGACAAACCTTCATCTTTTGCCCTCCGTATTTGAATGTTAACCCTCCGTTAGTATCAAGAATTGCTCGTTTTGAAGGGTTATAAGAACATTTCTAAAGGGAGCTAATGGGAGTTGCATAAGGAGCGGCTCTTAAACTTTAGAACCAGTTTTTATGTATTATGTTATTATTGGTAGGTCTATAGAGAAGGTTTTACTGGAAAATTGAGAAGATAAAATACTAATGAGACCTGAGTCCAATCAGGTAAAGCATTGACATCACTCTAATCCCAAAATCTTAAGGTAATGAGTTTATGGGTCTTTATCCTTATAGAATGTTTTACTTTCTCATTTCTAAAGTTAATGCGAAACTTAAACTCACACTTGAATTTCTACCCAAAATTCCAAACAATTATTTAAAAAGATAGAATATTAACTTTTTTTATTGCTAGATAGCTTTTAATTTAATGCATGTGAATAAATAATAGTCTCAGTAAATTTTAAGAATCTGTATGCTTTCAAGAAATTCTTTAGATACTTCTGTCTTCCCATCAATAACTTTAGCAATTATCATATGCTTTATGTCCCTTTTTCTTCTTCTAATGGTAGGGGTGATCATGGATTGAATTTTTAATGATCCAATCCACATCTATTTTGGATCCAAATAATTGGATTAGATTTTTTATCCAAATTCATTTTTTCAAAAAAAAGTAGATTGGATTTTTTAAAAATCCAGATCCAAATATTTAGATCAAGTTTAAATAAAAATCTAAATATTTGGATCAAGTTCAAAATCCAAAATCCATTCTTCATAAAATAAATTCAAATTAAATTTTTTAAAACTTGTGTCTATAGGGCTGACACCATAGAATTTGACAGATTTTTTGTCGGGACCAACGAGGCCAAATTTCAGCATGTGATGAACTTGGATAACTTTTGAACGAATTTCGGTCGAGGATGACGTGACCAAATTTGGGCCAAGGTCGACTTGACAAAATTTCAGTCGAGATCGACTTGACTTGATTCGACCGAATTTTGACCAGAGCCGACATCGTCCCACGTGTCACGTTCCACGTGTCACGTCTTACGTTTCACGTGTCACGTCTCACGTCCTACGTCTCACGTCTCACGTTCCACGTTCCACGTCTCACGTTTCTCGTTTTATGTCTCTCGTCTCTCGTCTCACGTCTCACGTCGCACGTCCCACGTCTCACGTCTCATGTCCCATGTCTCATGTCTTACGTCCAATGTTTCATGTACGTTTCATGTCTCACGTCTCACGTCTGACGTCGTCTCACGTCCCACGTCTCATGTCTTACGTCCAACGTCTTACGTCTAACGTCTTATGTCTTATGTCTCACGTCTCACATCCTACGTTCCACGTTCCACGTCTCACGTCTCATGTTGCATGTCCCACGTATCTCGTCCACGTCTCACGTAGCACGTCTCACGTCTCACATTATTGCACTGAAATACTTGATTCTTTCATAAAATAATGGTGCTTTGGTTTACTAATTGCAATATAGCTAAGGTTCTTCTTTGTTGTTTATTCTTCTTCAAGTTTCTTATTGATCGAAAGAAGAGAATATTATTTTACCGGAAATAGAAAAGTTAACCTTATGCAACAACAATAATTTGAAGCTTTTGCAGATGTCTGCTATCATTACATGGATGATTTTAGAAAAGTGTTTAGATATTGGCAGACAATATTTTTTTATTAGTTTTTTATTCTGACATTCAATATGCGAAGAGATGTGTCACAAAATTCTAATCAAGGGTGGGCAAAAAATCCATTTTTTATAATCCAATCTATTTTTTCTATGATCTAATCCATTTAATATCTATTTTATTAAAAATTAAATCCATTTAAAATCCATTTTATTGGATATGTATATCAATCTGATATATATTTTATATATTTTATGAATTGGATATCCATTCTCTAAATCTAGATTTTCAAAATGGATAATCCAAAATATTCAATCCAAATTTTCAGTTTATATCTTTGGTTAGGTTAGGCTAAAAGTTGAGACCGACTAGTCCAAATTTAGTCGTATTTGATTGAGTTGGCGTGATCCTATACAAAATTTGGTCAAATTCTGTCAAGTCGGTCTCGATCGAAATTTGGCCCAACTGATCCTGCACAAAATTTGAAAGTATTTGGTTGAGTTCACCCCGACCCAAATTTGACTACATTGGCCTGAGTCAACCTAGACAAAATTTGACCATATTCGGCTGAGACAACCGTGACCAAAATTTGGCTGTATTTAGCCTAGTTGGCTACAGTCAAAATTTGGTCGAATTCAATCGAGTTGGCCCCGATTGAGATTTGGCTGAGTTGACCCTGACCCAAATTTGATCGTATTTGGTTGAGACGGCTTAGAGTAATATTTGGCCGTATTCAAATGAGTTGGTCATGATCGAAATTTGGCCGTATTCAACTGAGTCGGCCACGACCAAATTCAGCTGAATTCAGTCGAATTGGCTCCGGTCAAAATTCGGTCATGTTGGCCTCGACCAAAATTTGACCGAGTTGGTCCTGGCCTGAATTTGGTCGTATTCGGCAGAGTTGATCGCGATCGACATTTGGTCATATTTAGACGAGTCGACCCTAACCTAAATTTGGCCAAATTCAATCGAGTTGGTCATGACCAAAATTTGGTCAAGTCGGCACTTGCCCAAATTTAGCCGTATTCGGTCAACTAAGTCCCGAACGAAATTTGACTATATTCAACTTAGTCGGCTGTGATTGAAAATTGGTCATATTCAGTCAAGTCGGTCCCGGCCGACGAATTTAGTGGAGTCAACTCTGACCGAAATTTGACTTATTAGAACCTGACCCAAATGTGGCCATATTTGGCCAAGTCGGCTTTGGCCAAAATTTGGTCGTATTAGGCAAAATCGACCCTGGCCGAAATTCAGTCAAATCCAGTCAAGTCGATCTCGACTGAAATTTTGTCAAGTCGACCTTGGCTCAAATTTGGTCACGTCGTCCCCGACCGAAATTCGTTCGAAAGTCATCCAAGTTCATCCAATGCTGAAATTTGGCCTCATTGGCCTCGACAAAAAATCTGCCAAATTCTATGGTATCAGCTCTATCGAAAATCTAATCCACATCCATTTTGTATCCAAATAATGGATGTGGATCCAAATTTGTATCCATAGGGCTGACACCAAAGAATTTGACAGATTTTGCCGAATACTTCCAAATTTTGTTCAGGACCAACTGGGTCAAATATCGATCGGAACCGACTTGACAGAATTTGGCCTAATTCGGCCAAATTTTGTACAGGGTCACGCCAACTCAATCAAATACGACTAAATTTGGGCTAGTCCGTCTCAACCTTTAGCCTAACCTAACAAAAAATATAAAGTGAAAATTTGGATTGGATATTTTGGATTATCCATTTTGAAAATCTAGATTTCGATAATAGATATCCAATCCATAAAATATATAAAATGTATATTAGATTGATATCCAGATCCAATAAAATGGATTAGATTTTTAATAAAATGGATATTAAATGGATTGGATCATATAAAAAATGGATTGAATCATAAAAATTGGATTTTTTGTCCACCCTTATCTAATGGTTCATGATTAAATTAATATATGGAGTATGGGTTGTACCATCATTGAAATTTTCACAGGGAAGCCTCATGGAGTTAATATGACAGAGTAAGCACATGAAGTAAATTTTACTTTGCCTCTTTTCCAACTTTGCACTGATATATAATATTTTTTTAGTGTTAATCCTACATTTCTCTCGTCAACTTTTTATATGCAAAGATACATATATCATGTTTCTTAATGTTGGAGTAAGTTTGTTTTTTGGAATGTCACAAATTTTATCATTTTTGTGGAGACTTGTGGTCACTTAAGTCATGAACACTTGTGGTTTCATTTGTTGTTGAACACTTCCAGGTAGTAGTAGATTCAAGTATATTTTACATAGGAAGTCATTGTCATCTTCATCAAAATTTGTAAAAGAAAAAATTGAATTAGCATGACTGAGTTAAATGTCAAGTTCTTTGCCACGCCCAAAGAAACTGCAGAATTATGTCTGAAGTGGACTAGCTGACAAGGCAACTAAAGTAATCTTGACCCTTTTACCTTGTTTTGTAGTGAAAGAAGAAACATTCTAAAACGTACTATGTTGTTTTATTTGGTCTGGCCAGCTTTCTTTGCCTTGAAGACAATCTAGCAGGGATTCTAATGGGACATGCACCCATTCATCTCCCTCGCAATGGTTGCTACCAACCACTATCTTCATTTTTAGCTTATTGTAACATTATTCTAATGTCTTTGTTTTTCAAAAATTGTAAATTTATAGAAGTTCATTTGAAAGAAAAAATGTTGTGTTTTGCTCATATTTTCTTCCTAACAAAGTGATTATTTGTTGTGGGAGTAAATAAAAACATCTGCACTAACAAGTTGTGAAAATCCCATATAAGAAACTAAAATATTACTTTCAAATGTATAGAGATATTTAATATCAATAAATCATGAACAAACTTATATAAAAATATAAGAACATCTTTTTCGATCTAAAAACTTTAAACTCATAAATTTAAAGATTTTGTTACTAATTTTGTTTATTTTTATTCCTGGTCAAACTTATCGCTTACCTTAAATTCTTAAACATAAGAATTATCAATGAGATGACAGGTTGAAAGCACCTAATGACAGTTATCGACGGTTTTTTCACCTCAACATGGTGAGCTTTAAATCAATTATTTTTTTCAAAATCGGTTTAATCTAACCTGTGACAAGAAAAAGTATATATACATGTCTCTAATAAAAAAAAATGAGGATTATTAAAAAGAAAAAAAAAATGTTCACATCGTAGCTCCTTCTCCGAACCTTCTTTGTCACTGAAAAGGAATTTGAGTTTTGTCTAATGACGAGAGTCGTGTTAAAACATGAAAATACGTAGCGAATTCCGTAGTCTATTAAAGTTTATCTCTGCGTAATAGAAGTTGTTCTGAAAAGGGAAAGGAACAAAATATGTAACGTAAATAATAATTAATTATGCATGAAAAACTACGTCGATTGTCGAGAAAATTGAATACAAGCAGTACTATATGAACAGTAAAAAGCCTGAACAATTTGTTGCCCTTCACCTTCATGCCTTTGTTTTTTGTAGTTACAACGGTCACCCAAGATTTTAACATCAACATATATATATATATATATATATATATATATATATATATATATATATATATAAAATATATTTCACATATAGAAGAAACATTTTTTTTCTTTTCATTTTTGTATAGATATTTATGGAATAAATTATTAAAACAATTGCTAAATCTTGAGCAAATAATAAAATACTTGGTGGGTAACTGACTGCAGTTTTAGTTATTGGAAGAAAGAAAAGGTAAATTGGCTGATGTTTTTACTTCTCAAAGAAACATCCATCTCTAAATATGTTCTCAAATGAACTAATTTTTTTTCTTTTTCTTAATTTGAATAATATATTCACGAAAAGGGTGAGACACTTTATTTCAAAAAGCTATTTGTTGTTGAAATAAGCTGAAACGGGACATTGAATGAGTAATTTTATAACTGGCAGTTAAAGAAATAGAGCTTTTGTAGAAATGAATGAATTTTATTTCCATTTATTGTATCTTATTTAAAATAATTGAAAGAGTGATTATTAATTAATGTCTCTTTTCAAATAAAGTTATGTTAAATATAATTATGAGCTTTCACACGCTGACACCAAGTTTATATTAATCATTTATTACATCAAAATTTATTAAAAAATAAATAAAATAAAATAATATAAAATAATTGGAACTACACTAAACCCATAATATAAAATACACCTCATAAAAATAGACAAATAAATAAATAAAAATCAATAAATATAAGTAAAACATTAAATTATTTATATTGTTTTCTATAAATCATAATTAAATTAGTTAAGTTATCAATTAAATAATTTTTCTTTTTTAAAAAAAAACATGAAAATTTTTAAATTACATATACTTGTAAAAATACAATATTGATATCATTTCTTTTTAAGATTCTAAAAAGCTCGATAGTTAATCTAAACAATGTAATAAAATAAAATAAAAAATCATTTTATAACCAAAGTCTTTGAAAATTCTTTTTCGATACACATTTTAATTAAGCAAATAAGGATAAATATTTCCAAAATATAATCCAGTAGTTTAAAATTTAATAAAAGAATTAGAAATACATTAATATTTTTATTAAATCTCAATTGAAAAATTAAAATTCAATTACGATGTCAGTATAGAACGATAGCAATCCTAAATAAAGCACGATAAATAAGTTGTTATTGTGCTTCAGTCTAAGAAACATGTTAAATCAGGAAAAACCAGAGTACTAGCTAAATATGTTTCTATCGTATATTTTCTACTATTATTACTAAAAAATTTATTGCCTTTGTAATACCATTACTAATTAATACCTAGTAATATGTTTATCCTTTTCTAATAACTATTACAAAAGAAAAATCAGGATTTGTTACAATTTATAATAATAATTATAACTAAGTTGGTATTTTTCTATTTTCATAAGAATACCCTTTATGTTTTGTTTTTTATAAATAAAATATTTTTGGGAAATTTCAAACAAAGTTAAATTCAATTTAACATATACTAAATTTTGAATGTTGCACTATGACAATTTTTTCAACCCAAGCATAATCTTTTTCTAATTTGTATTTCAAATAATTTGTATTTTTAATTACCATTCTACGCCAATATTGTCAATGAAAAGAAGTAAAAAACTTGTAAATATTTACAATTTTTCTATGGCATTTTGTTACATGAGAGATTTTGGATAATCAATGTAGACATTTGAGGTAAATTTTACTTTTTTTATATATATAATATATTTAAATTTGTGAAAGGAAAATAATTCTATTTACTATTTTTTTTATCTTAGATTCATTGATTTTTTTTACTATTTAAGCTCTTAAATTATTTAAAAATGAAATAATTTTATTTATTATTTCATCTTGGTCCATAGGACCTATATATATATGCGTACCTGAAAAGGCACCGGGTGGGTGAAGTAGTTGAAGTGTTGTTTTTTTTCCTAACCTCTTTGCGTGCATCAAATAGTAAACGCTACCTAAACCAACAACCAAACTTTTAAAAAAAGAAAATAGCTAGTAAAACGCTACCTAATCGAAGTTTCTGTTCTTTTTTTCCTAACATGTTACTTTTTTTATGGAAACATTTTGCTTTTGTTATAAAACATAAAAGGGATCGGGAATGAATACTTTATGAAATGTGATGCAAAAATTATAAAATAATAAACGAATATAATTAGAATATGAAAAATATTAAACCTTTATTTCATCTTAATACTAGTTTAACATTTAAATCAAGATAATAACAACACTTGATAAAGATACTGACACGTGACAGTACTTTATCACTTGACATATCAAGGACTTGACACCTGACAAACAAAATTAAAATAAAAAAATAAAAAAAAAATTAGACATTGACACTTGATATGCCGTTCACGAATCACGACGTTAATAATTTCTTTTTGAAAATAGATTTAATTTAGACCATTTTCAAAAGTTGAGACACACTCATTTTTTAAAAGCATGGACCAAACTAACACATATAAATAAAAATATGTATCATTTGACTAATTAAACTTTATAAATATATATTTTTTATTTATAAATTTTTCTAAAAATACTTCTTATAAACAACTGTATTTTTTCACAGTGTACTATTTATTTTATTTTAAATCATACAATAGCGGGTGTTTCTCAATTTAACTCTCCTAGTGTTATGATAATGTATCTTCTGTTAAAATGAAACCTAATGACATTATCATTGGATGATGTGATGTTTAATGTTATTTATATGATATAGGTATATAGGGTAATGTTAGTAGTATAATTGTTTGTATCCCCATTTTAATATATATACATATGTGTATATTAATGTTTTTAATTCGAGTTTTTTCTTCTAGTCTTATAGTGTTTTCAACATCAATATATAATATTGTAATTTTCAAATTATTTTATTAAAAATACGTTTTATTGTTGTATTTAATTTTATTTTTTATATAATAATTATAACAGAAAGAGTTCAAATAAAACGTATGAACTTAATTTAAAAAAATTATAAAAAGATAACTTGAAATCACTTTCAATATGACATTCTTGAAATCACTTTATTACACTTTCAATAGTTAAACACTTATTCAAAAATCAATAATCAATCACATTTAACATTAAGAGTTTTAATGAAAATAATTTATAAAGTATTATGCTTAACATATTAGAGTAATTCTTGAAAATATTTATAATTAAGAGCTACGGAAAATAAGTTTAATGCATTTTTCAACTAGACATAATAATATATAACATCTAAAACACATTAAATATGTTTTGGAAATTGAAATTATTTTCTCTTCGAAATTTTCATCAAATTTAATTTTTTATTATTGTATTTGAAATTTTAAATACATTTAACAAAATTTAATTTAAAAGATTCAACACATTTCTAAATATTATTGTACCATTTCTTTTAATTTAAACAATAACTTAACAATGTTGTCTAAAGTAAAAAATGGGCAACAAAGAAAGTTTTAAAAACAATAAGCCACACTTTATAGTTTTATGCAACACATTTTAAAATGTTGGGTATTTTTTGAGCAATGATTATGCTTAAAACATAATTATTTAATCTTTTCCTAAACAATTGTCTCATTGAAAATTGAACTTGTAACGTTGACTCTGATACAAACGGTTAAATTGGGCGCTTATCATTAAACAAAAAGTTATAACTAATGAAATACCTTACAATAATTTAATTATTATTGAGTTTACATGATGTTAATTTGAAAATATTTAAAATTAAATTACCATAATTTAAAAAATATGATCTAAACTATTCACATTTTAACAATATTGTATATAACTATCAATTTTCTTTATCATATTGCTTAAAATAAATATACAATATTTTTAAATTCTTTATATGTTTAAGGCAAATAAAACTTACTATATAACCAATAATAAAAAAACTATTTTATGCAATAATTTTTTAATTGTTGTCATCTCAGTGTTGTCTAATCTATAAATATGAAAAATATTCACAATGTATAATATAATTGAAAAGAAAACAACATAATGAAGAGACTCCAATTTTATTGGTTTATCCATGTTTTTTATGAACAAATTTAAAAAATATTATCTAAATAATTAACGATTTATAAAATATAGTCTTTATTAATTTTAAACCACATTTATATATTTACTTATATATTTGTCACATTTTATATACTTAAACAACAATTTTATATATATAGATTACTTGGGTATGATGTGAAGTAAAAATTGTGTAATGAGGACCAAACTAGTCCAAAGTCTCATGAGAGATTAATTTCCAATTTTTATTTTTTAATTTATTATATAAATAAATAATTTATATGTTATAAATTTTTTAAACTGTCTTAGAGACGTTGTAATTTATAGACAGGGCTTAAATGTTACTTCAACATGTCAATTGTTTTAACAGAATGACAACGTTTGACTAAAATTAAAAAAATACAAAAATGCAAGATAAAGCCAAACTAAAATAATTAGTGGCTAAAAGAAAGAAATCTGACAAAACTATAAGAGAAAAAAAGAAATATATTTATTCTAAAACTGTATAGAAAAAGATGTCGCTTCATCAAAGTGAGAATCCCAAGAGCCAACTCATTGAGGGTTAAAGAAATGGTTCTGATGTTTGTTTTCTGATGTCGAAACGGTTCTAGTATTTCTAGTGTGTTTCGGTTTTGGTCAAATTGAATATTTTATATGAAAAATCAAACAAAAAATTATTAAAGATTAATTATGTAGCAGGTAAAACTTGCATTTACTTTTTTTATCAACCTTTCATTTCTTAAAAAAATTATTTTTATTTAATATTTATTTTGATTTATTTAACATAAAACATCTTCTCAAAAGTTTTTAAAAAGAATATTTTATCTAAAAATCCACTAAACTGAATTCTGTATCAGAATATGGCACACCGCATTTTCTTTTATTTTCCCATAAAATAAAAAATAAAGAATGAAGGTTATACAATTTATTTACTTGTTTTTCCCAGTCAATTTTTAGTTTCGATTAAAAATATCGCATTAATTTTTTTTCTGTTTTTGAAAGATCTGTACAAAAGAAAAAAAAATCTATGAAAAATTGAAAACAACTTTCTGTATTCCCTTTCACTTATAAAATATTCGATGCACAAAACAAAATAAAAACAATGTGATAGCTTAATAATTAAATAGTAAAAGCAGGAAATAAAATATAACAAAATAAAACCGTATTTTTTATTTTTTTGTATTAAACAACTTAAACAATGATCTTATTTTTCTCTCTCATATTTTCCTTACGAACGTGTAATTTTTAAATAATAGAACCATAAAAATAAGAAATAAGCGAAAATTGATAACAAAAAAACAGGTGAAATGGAAAAACGATAAACAATTTTTATTGGTAAACATATATATCACATTATACAATGAGTTATATTACATGAACATCGTAACCTATAAAGCTATGACCTCTCTGGTTTCACTACACTCTTGCGTGTATTCAGAGTCTTCTTATTCATATATAACAAAAATGAATAGAAGATAATAATATAATTATCCGTTTCTTTTTTTTACTACTAATTTTCTCTTCAAGAAGAGGAAACTGAACTGTGAATTGAATGAAGTATAACAGTAATAAATATAATGTAATAATATAATATAATATATAACGACTTTTATGGAACAGGACCAAGAAGCTTCAGTTTCACACACTTCAGCGGCGGTTGCACTGCTGAGCTGGTCTGCTTTTCCGCTTCCCGGCGTTGAAGGGGCACGCCGTCTGAACCGGTGGCACCATGCAGTTGTACTGCAAACACAGGGTGCTGCTCACCGGAATCTCCGCCGTCGGGCTTATTGCTATTCCGGTAAGAAAATTGTGCTGCAAGTACAGTATCTGAATGCCCGCCGCCAATAACCGTTCCACGAAGCTGCCGGGAACCTGCCCCGTGAACCAGTTGTTGTTCAGGTACAGGTTCTGCACGTTCGCTAGCATTGGCGACACCTCACCGGATAACCTATTGTAGCTGAGATCAACGGTCTGGATGGTCACCTCATTGACCGGTTGGACCGGGCCGGAGAATTGGTTTCTTTCCAGTTGTAGATTGGTGAGGGGGAATGAGAATATTTGGGTGGGAATTGGGCCTGTGAACTGGTTCAAGCCAAGGTCCAAGTAGTTAAGCCGATTGAGGCGCGTTAAGAGGCGGTCCACCGGTCCAGTGAGTTTGTTCCACGATAGAGACAGGTAGTGTAGGGAGGGAGGGAGAGAGTACGGTCCGAGGGAACCGGAGAGAGCGTTATGCTTCAGTTCGAGCCGGGTGAGGGAAAAAGCCGAGGCGAACGAGGGAACTGAACCGGAGAGGCGGTTGTGGCAGAGGATAAGGTTGGTTAGCTGCGGTAAGGTTCCGATGGACGGAGGAATAGTTCCGGTGAGCTGGTTGTAACTGAGATCGATTGTTCTAATATTGCGAAGCTGACCTAAACCCGCCGGAATCTCGCCGGAGATGAAATTCCGGCTGACGCCGAGGAACCGGAGGTTTTTTAACTGGGAGATGGACTGAGGGAGAGGGCCGTATATTCTTCCGGGGACGACGGTGAGGTCGGCGAGAGCAGATAGTTTGGAAATGGAATGGTCGAGTTTTCCAGTGAGACCGGGCGAACCGGCCCTGGGGTCGCCGAGGTTGAGCGCAACGACTTTATCGTCGACGCAGTAAACGCCGGCGAAGTTGCAGGGGTCGGCGGTGAAGTCCCAGGACGCGAAGAAATTAGAACCGGGAACATCGTGAAGCGATTTCCGAATGGATTGCAGCGCGAGGAAATCGTTGGGGTCTAATATTGCTCTGACCGACTGGAGAAAGCACATGAAAAGCAGAGAGTAGGAAGCGACATCCATCGGGGGTTGGAGAGAAAAAAAAGGGTGGCGAAGGGGTTTTTATAGCAATGGGCAAAGGTTGGCTTTTTGTTTCGGAATGCGAGGGTTTCTCGTGAGAAACGGTGTGAAGGTTTTAATGGCGGAAACTGGCGATAGCTGGCTTACTTAGGCTTGGAGAAGAAGCAATTCCTTGCTGAATCTGTGTTACTTTTTGTTGCTTCAATGCCTTTGCCTTTGCCTTTTCATCATTTCCACTTCTCTCTCCCACACACACTTTTGCTTTCTCTCTCTCTCTCTCTATCTGCTTCAGGTAAAATACAAATCGCTACCATCTATGTATGGCTGGCAAATTATAATACTATTTCCTATTTGCACAGTACACGCTAATTTTGTCACTCTTTCTTGGCTCGGGTGAAAGGTACAGGTTTGGATCAAACGGTTGTCCGAGCCTACCTGGGCTCCAACCCAACCCAAGTGTACGTTTATGTGGGTAACACTGCTGACAATGTTGTTGGTTAACCGGTTAAACGGCTGACGCGTTAATTCTATTTTTCTTTTTCCGGTGCATGTGCATGTGACACGTCAGATATTATTATTATTATTATTATTCTGTAAAATGTAAACGTTAGTGTCTGTTTTTTTAATTGTTGGGTCACGGTCTAAGACTGACAGCTACGAGGTTCATGTTAAAGTAAGAAGTAGACCGGTCTGGGTTGGGTTCAGATTCAGATTGAGTTAGTGACGAAGACCGTGGCTTAGGGCTAGTCGAGCTCATGTCACATGCTTCTTGTGACATGCAGGGCTTATCTGTCTCTCTGGGTGTGTTGCAAAAATCTTAAATGTGTCTACGTTTTGGTTCCACTCATTTACTGATGTGGTCATCATCCATCACGCTTCCAAGCCTTTCAATGAAGGCTACTTTCAACCAATGAAGGGTGGCCATTACATGCGTTACGATTTCAATATTAAATGTGATGTTATGTAATAAATGTATTCACTTCGTTTAAATACACGCCCACTTTCCAAAATACATTAAAATCCAAATTACTTAAGTGTTACCAACATTTTCCCTCCTTAATAAACAAAAGGAAAGAAAAAAAAACTATAACCGTCACTGGTAAAGTCAAGGACCTATGAGAAGAGGGTGTGGCTTGAAACACAATGTTGTATGTTTGACTTGACTAGCAATTATTTTGTACGAACCGTATTGGAAGATAAAGTTGGAAGGGACCAATGAATTGGCTTGAAGACATTAATTTAATAATTTTTTTTATTACGTAGTAGAAAAGAAAGAGGCAACATTGTCCAACTAGGTGAGTGATAAGAGAGTGAGAGTGAGTTGCGTTGAGTAGAAGATAATATGCATTCGCCAAAACTTGTTTCACAATTCCCATATTCTGCTTTTCATCGATTTGTGTCAAGTATCTCCCTCTTTCTTGGAGAGGAAGCCGCTGAGTGAACATAACAGAATCAGATTTTCATCATGTGCCCAGCCACACACACATATATGGGAAAGTTTATTCCTTCTTCCCCTGAATTGTTTATTTCTTTATTGACTTTTTCGTATAACTAAATTTTTTGGTCAAACGCTATATAGGCAAAAATATACAAGCTATATTTTCATCCGCCTCTGATAAAATAAATATTTTTTTACGAAAAACACTTTGATACTGTTAGAGATGTGGTTGTCCCTTATTAAGTTAGGAATGAGATGGGATACTTTAATTTCAACCTACATTTAGACAAAGAAGACAGCTCTTCAGTAATATTAGAACCTTTGTCTACAATAGGTCTCGTCAATACAAGTGTAGGATCAGTAAACCCCAATAGTTATCAGTTAGATCATGATGGTATACAAGATTATCCTACTGGATTCATACCCAGAGAATCCCCAACAAGTGTTATTTTTACAGATAATCAATATACAACACATGGAAAGAGGCTCCCAGTGGAACCAAATTTCTCATTGCCAAATCTTTTATTAAACATAGGAGGAATTGACCCCCAATTATTACCAACATACATTGAACAATGGACTGCTACTGTAATCCGTGATTATGGTATTCATTACGAAAAAGAAGTTCAGTCTTCACAAGAAATGATTGCCAAAGGTGAAACATATTTAGGTGATATAGCCAGAGCATGTTGGGAATCTTTTAAAAGAAATTACCCAACAGAATTAAATACATTAGTGATCGAACCAGGTCCTAACATTTATAATTTATGCTCTCTAATACAAAGATTACTCACTTCTCAATCTGCAAATGATGGGAATACACTCAGACAACAAATTTATTTAGGACATCTAGAAAGATTGTCTATAACATATTTTGGAAAAATCAAAGAATTTTTACAAGATTATCTCATGTATGCTTCCATAGCCGGATGTTTTCATGACATAAGTGTTGGAGAAAAAATGTTTCTTAAACTACCAGGAAAATTGGGCCAAAAAATCAGAGAATCCTGGAAAAATGATGAGGTAACTCCCATGTTAAATAACCTCTCAATAAGAATACAACACATTATGAAAATAATGGAAGACTTCTTTTTCAAATCTTTTGACCAGTATAGGACTGGCTTCTATAGGGAAAGGATGAAATTTGTTTCCCATAAACTTCTTCCAATATATCTTGGTATTTATGGTTTCTTTTAAAAGGATATATTCAGTATTATCCTTTCTAGAGAAGTTCCAATTTGACCCTTCAACGTAAGCTTTCCAGAGTTGGTACTGGTATAGCTTTTCTTTGTTGAGTGATAATCCTTTCAAGGGCCCATGTTCTAGATGGACATGTGCC
>Ga0214543_1001131_pt1 | contig 50047 bp, 34 predicted proteins | sample CNSS2metaG_FD_160094 | JGI IMG/M metagenome (GOLD analysis project Ga0214543, IMG submission 160094) | Root nodule microbial communities from cowpea collected in UCLA plant growth center, Los Angeles, California, USA - CNSS2 | ecosystem: Host-associated > Plants > Roots > Nodule | place: USA... | reverse complement strand
AATAAAAAAATAAAAAAAAAAAAAAAAAAAAAAAAAAAAAAAAAAAAAAATAATATATATATATATATATATATATATATATATATATATATATATATATATATATATATATATAAATGCTACATGCGTGCGTGTGGGTAGAGACATTCTTCTCTCTTTTGCATCCATTGTTATTATATATGTGACACTCTTTTTCTCTCTCCAAACCAATTATTACACACTTTTTCTTCAAACCCTAACGTGCGTCTATGAATCCTATCTGTAGTTCCGTGAATCATTTTCATGATCCACCGATGAATTCCTATATCATATGCACATATAGATATAATATATATTCATATCTTTCTTTCTTTTTTCATAAATTTATTTGTTTATTTCACTCCTTGTTTTACTTTCATTTTCTTTTAGGGTTTGTTTACCATGATTGGTCCGACAGTACCCAACTCAATTATTTGATCTTTAATTAATGTGATCCAGAAAATGGTCCCTGTTATGCCATTTGTCTCTTCACCCCCTGTCCTCAAGTTTGCTATCAGATCCCTAAATCCATCAGTTTATTGCATTGTTCATTTCAGATTTGGAAACAATAAAAAACTTAACGTTCAAAGTAAGAACTTTGTCCTGTGAAAAACTGTGAAAATGGTCTGAGAAAAACTTCATCATAAATAGATCACAATCAATGTGCCTTTAATTGATAATCCTCTTCCTATATATTCAACAAAAACATTATATATAATATAATGATTTAACAAATTTTTTTAACTTAGTATTATAGGAAGATTATCATTAGGATTAGTAAAATTATTTAGGAGACTTTCTATCAAATTAATTAGGAGTTGCTAGTTTTTTCTTGCTGAGTTCAAGATTTATTTGAAAAAATTATTGTGTAGAGTGGTCCTGACCCATTTCCAATTAATTGGATATCAATGTGATGTCTGCACACTCCTACAGTTTTACCCGAAAAAATCTTTTTAGTTTACCAATTATGTTTAGGTTACTAAGGGAATAATTTGTCCAGTATAATAGTTTCATACGACTTTAAATTAAATTATTTTTCATAAATCATGTCAGTAATCTTGCTAAAAGAAAAACAAGCTAAATTAGGTTTTCATCCTAAGTTGATTGTCTTATTATTAAAAGTAATATTTTTTTAACATCCCACTTGCTAAGCACCATCAATCTCTCTTCCATTTTTCTCATCCTTTTGTTCTTTCACATTTATGATCATATTATAACTCACACTATACTATACAAGAAAATAAGAAAATGTTTCGTTAACAATAATTTTTAGTGATTAAAAAATTATAATTTGTCTTTAAATTAGTTTTTAAAATTTACTAAATGAAATTGATCACTAAATATTAGTTACTAAAGTTTTTACTACTGGAAGAATTGGTTTCTAAATTAGTCTCTAATGAATTAGTGACTAATTTATCGATCAATTATAACTTTTTATTCATAATAATAAACATTTTAATAATTAAAAAAAATTATTTTTTAAATTAGTATCTAAATTGTCCATTATAGTAACTTACAACTTTTGGTCACTAAAATTGATTATTAATAAAGTATTTTCTTATAGTGTCAAAGTTTCAAGTCTCACACGGCTAGAAAGAGATAAGAGTGTTGCAATCTCAAATCTGTTAAGATAGATTCCATTGTTAGAGTCTATTATCATACATCAATAGAAGCTTAATTTTTTTTTTTTATATAGTTTTGTTCTTAAACAACGCGGTTATAAATATATTATATCTTGAATTTTTAAATCTTCTACCAGTAAAAGAATTGTTATAATTTTAAATATGTTAAAATAATATCGTTAGAGTTAATCATTTTATATAATATAATGTATGATTTGTTTTAAAATTTAAAACTGCTTTTATGTATTTATTTTTAAAAGGTATTCCAAGAATTGAAAGACAAAAATGCATTTAAACTATCATTGATTTTAAAAACGTAGAAGTAAGAATAAAGAGTATTTGAACTCTTAAAAAAGAGTATGGTAAATTAGAAGATTATAGAATGGTAAGTTTAGTTGAAAAGAAGGGCTGCATTTTGTTGGATGATGTGAAATCTCTATCGACGGATCTGTGTGTGGATCCACACTTTTTATCTTTGTCACCATCCGATCTACCTTTTGTGCCACTTGATGACAAGTCCTCTCCCTCGAAGAAGCAAAGTCAAAAAACAAAATGAAGGAAGAGAAGATAACATACAGAAATCAGTCACACTCAAAACTCATGTCTCATTAAAATCATAAAACATGCTGATGAGACTTATGATCATCACCAACCCAGAAAACTGTACGGTCCTGGCCCTTCATTACTCATTTCTGTGGTGCATTTCAAGTCTCTTCATACTTCACAAACAATAAACTTTACCCACAGGATCTTCTTCATCACTCAATAATCTCCACCTTCACAACAATACACACCAAACAAACAAACATATACATATCAACACAAAATTTTAAAACATTTATAATAAAGCTTTTCTGGTTCTACAGTGGTGGATTCTACCGAATTATCTTTACCTGATTGCGACTGAACTTGTTACGTGCTAAATCATGTTGAAAATCTATACTAGATCAAATATAAAGTTAATTTATATAGTTGTTAAAAATTTAAGTATAAGTCTAAATTTTATATCGAGTAAAAATAAGAAAATTGAGCATCGTATAAAGATATGCAAATCTATTATTTTAATATTTTGATTGAAAGTGGTGGGATGAAGATTCGTGTGATGATCAACTAGCGTCCCTAAATATACTAACGTTTAGGACGCAAATGTCAACAATCATGTTCTTAAAGTTTTAGTTTCGAAAGTCGATATTGTGGAAGCTTTGATGTAAAAACTCTTGTTATTATGTCGGAAAGTTGGTTCTGATTGGATTTGCGGATGTTAATTTGTTGTTGAGTATGAACTTTTATCCTTTATTATGTCTGTTGGTGTATTTACTAGCATATTCTTTTCTTTTCCTTTTTTTTGTATAAGAGTTGGGTCACCCTATTGTTCTTATTTTCAATTCATATTTTTTATTGCTGATAAAAAAAATTGAACATTTCTTAATAGACAAAGGTAAGCATATTCCATTAAAATGAACAACTGTATAATTATTAAGAAAGTGCTGGTGACTTATAAAATGTGAAGGAACTCAAATATCTACATATTAATTTTGTAAAATTTGAATTAGACTTAAAATTTCTTTTAATAATAATATAATTGATTTTTAAGAGATTAATTAAGAAAATGATTATGTTAGGGTGAAAATGACAGTTTTGAAGATAACAGTATGGCAGGGTAAGGGCATTGATCTCATCTAGATCGAATGAGTGTGATTGGCCACCACCCTTTTGTAAGGTTAGTGTCCAATCGTACGTTCATGCACACTGCAGAGATATGAATATCCTTAATTGGCTTAATCTTTTAGGGTAATGTTTCTAATTTTTAGGATATTATTAATAATAAAGGACTGTCTGAAAGAGAAACTCGTACGCTTGTTTCAACAAATCTTGCTTTCAATCTAAACTTTCATGGATTATTAGCAAAAACACTTTTTTATACAACCTTTTCTTTTAGGAGTGTTGCTGCTTTGAATTAAGTTGCTTAATTTTGTTTTTAATCAAGTCAAGGTTACTGTTATTTTGTCATCTAACAAATTTTTACATATTTACATTTACTATTTTACCCTTTAATCTTTCTTTTTCTTTACAAATGTAAAAATTAATTTTTTTAATGATCAAAATATTTTTAAAATTGAGTTATCAGATGGTGCATCCGTTGTAAAACATAACAGTTTCCTATAGGTAATTATAAATAATTGAAAACAATTCTAGAGTGTCCAGATTAATTTCAGAAACTATTAGGAAGAATATAGTATAGTGGGTAATATACATAAATCTAATTTACATGAAAAATAGTACTAAATATATTTTTAGTTCTAATCCTTCATGATAAAGAATATCTATGTTAGTTGTATAATCTTTTACATTTTATAAAACTTAAAATCAACACTTTTTGTTCACATAACTACTACATCTGGTTGAAAATCTTATATTTACTAGAGATAAGGTAAATTTAAAATATATGTATATTTTTTATCGTACCTAATAGTTTTACATCATTTAAAGTTTAAAAGTTAAGGTTTTAAATGGTTTAAATATTTCTTTTTCCTTTTATTTTCTTAAACATCTTGTAAAGACAAAACTGAAATGGATAGACTCCAACGCAGACAATACTTCGTATGTATGTCGATTGACAGCAATTATATCATCGGACTTGGAATCGAAAATAAAACTTCGTTCTTCTTAAAAAATAGAGTTTATCCTAACCATATCAATTGACAGCAATTATATCATTGGACTTAGAATAAAAAATAAAACGTCGTTCTCCTTATAAAATAGAGTTTATCCTGACCAATTTTATTTAAAACTTAAAACTTCTTTACGATTTTGTATTTAAAAACCTATCTTAAATTATTCTTATGCTTCTTGATCTCTGAACAATATATTTATTCCACGTGGTTCCAAAAAAATATTCCTTAATAAGTGAATAAAAAGATACTTTTTATTATTATTTTCTTTCTGAGACTATTTAATTAAAAAGACTGGGGACAAAGAAAAACAGAGAAAGGTAATTTGGTTTTGAAATGATCTCTTGACATGAATGTAACACGATTTTCTGAATTCGCAATACAAGAAATTCGAAGAAAGATGATGAATGTTGTAAAAATTCAAAGCGCAAAAATCCAAAGAATGAATTGCATTAATTCCAGTGATGTGATTAAAACTTATCTTTTTCGTGTTAAATTGACACGTACCTTATTAATATAAAATTGGTAAGAAACATACTTTCCACTGTCCTTTATCTTATTATCTCATAAAACTCCAAAACTTCAACTCTCACAATTCACTTGTTATTTTCTCTTTGCTTCTCTGATTCTAACAATTTTGTATAACGAAAATAAAAAGCCAGCCAATTTGGTAACAGAACATCTTCCAAAAATAGAAAAGGGTAATATTTTGTGTTTATTTTATACTAATCCGTTATTAATTAGGTGTAAGGAAATGTATTATAATAAGCATAATAAGGGGAATTTCGTATAAATGAAGAATAAATATTTCATTATCTATTTCTGTCTTGATAAGTTCTTGTCGACAAATGTGCAGTATTGGAAAATGAAATTGAACTGAAATAGATATATTTTGACGTAGGATGTCAAATTTTTTAATTTTGGTATAATTTGAGAAAAAACATATTTTAATGACAAGTTGGTCATGTGATATATCTACCATGTTGTAATGAAATAATTTTGACTTAAAATTGAAGAAAGTTTCTGTATAGTATTGAGCTCACGCTATCTGAAAAATTCTCATACTTTTATAGAGATTTTTTTTTTTCTATAGAGTTTGAGATAATATAAATATAGTATGAGTTTAACTTACATAACAAATTGAAATTAAGAGTTTTTCAATATCCATCTTTTAAAATATAATGTAAGTCTTGATTTTTTATCATAAGTCTAGATTATTTTTATAGTTTCAAGTTTTCATGTTCATATTTGTATAGAATTTTAGGAATTTTGTTTTTGTTTTAGTTTTATCCTATGGATTTGGTTTCGTTCCCATATTTTATGTTATTTATTTATTGAGCAATGTAAAAGTATATAATAATACTAAAAGCTTTACAAAAATGTAATTCTTCTTTTTATTAAGACAAAAAATAAGTTTATTTAATACATTATTTTTAATATTTTGTTGAGGGGGTGAATGAAATGTTATATGATACAATTTTTCGTTAAAATGAATATCACGAATAAAGAATAATTATGATGTACCGAAATTTCTTAGTGATCATAATATAGCTTCAAAAATGAGATAATGAAATATAATTATCTATAAGCGAAAATAATTAAATAGTATTAGTTTTGTTTCTTTTATTAATGGTTATATCTAAATTTTAAGTTAGTTTAGCAAAACATTATACTTAAAAAAATATAAGTGTTCAGAAGTTATATTAACCCTATAAACATTTAAGCATAAATTTAAGTTAGAGTCTTATGCATGGAGAAATGTGATTGAGAAAGTAAATTACACTAAAAAGTGGTACCTAGTTCTCTAATAAATATTAGAGGACAAAGGCTAATAAATAAAGGTATGGAACTACACTATTATCATAAATGAGTGACGGTATATATAAAATATCATAATAATTTTTTTTTTATCTTTTTTGTTGTAAAGTTTCATAATAGACAATAGTATTTTATAATGTGTACAACCATATAAATGTTTTACATCAAATATCGCCTAAAAATACAAATTAAACTTCATAATTTTGTAGACCATTACTATTTATATATAAAAGAATTCATCAAATTAAACTATAAAATGAAGTAAATTTAAACAAAAAAAGTACTCTAATAGTTTAAATTAAAACACCAACAAAAAATAAATACAAGAGAAAAATTCATAAATTTAATACTTCGATATTTTGAATTAGACTATAAAGTGACATTTGAATAATCTCTTCCAGTGAATTAGTAGTAACCGATTAATAATGAGTTTTTAGATGGAAAGTTGAAGTTTGAAGAGAAGCAAAACTTCTCTCCTCACATATTCACATGGTAACACAAGGAGAGTGTCTTGTAGTGGGATTGTGTATTTCCATGACCAGATCTTATTCACAGACATGTGAAGAACTGGGGCTTGCTATGACCACCTTTTCCTTTAGGTCCAATGGGGTGCTATGCATGTGCCTTTTCCATTAACTATTTCCACTTTTTCCCCTCCTCCCTTCAAGATAAACTGTACAATTTTTTTTGTCAACACTTCATTTCATTCAGATAAAAAATAAAAAATTCAAACTTAAAAAAATAGGAAGAGAAGAAAAAAATACAAAAAAAAGTAAACATTGATTTGGATACGAATATATTTATGCTTTTACTCTCATCTTATTTTACCTTTAATTTTATTTTATCTTTTATTTAGTTTTAATTTTAATTTTAATCATATTTTATTTACTTTTTATTTTATATTATTTCATTTTATTCCTTTTTCAAAATAAAAAAAATGAAAAAGAGGAAGTTAGAGTCCACGGCAACTGGTCCTGCTATCCCTTTCCTCCATCATGCAAGAAAAATGTTCAAATTTTCATATTTTACCCCATCCATCTCTGCCTCTCAGCATAAAAACACATCCATAACAGTCTTAGCAGCAGAGGTAGCAGCAACGCTAATAGGTGGCTGGAAGGTAACCTGCCTCATGCTTTTGATCATTGACAAAAGTGAATGCAAGAGGAAACTGGTATGATAATAACAGCATAGCCATTTGAAAAGAAAAAGGAAAAAACTTCATAACCATCTGAAAGGAAAAAACGGACAGCAAAAAGAATCCATCGGGGACAAAGACTTGAGACCGCCAGCACAAAGCTCCGAGAGGTAAGCACCGATACTTGAGTGAGCATGATGTGTGATATGTTTCATATCTAATCCTTGAATGCCATGAACGAACATGATAATATTGTGTTTGCTGCATTTTATCTGTTGGACCCGTGATTCAAATGTATCACACGCTCTGATTTCGCTAGTTTCCATTCCTTCCCTCATCTTCTAATCTCAAGATCATCTCCCCTGCAAAGATAGAAACCTCCACAATCAACACCATTCATCATCTTCGTTCCATGACAGAACCAGAGACTAAAACTCTCCACAATCAACACCATTCATCATCTTCATTCCATAACAGAACCGACACACACTTCAAAGCACGATGTTCTTCCTTCATGTTTAATTGTTGTTTCATCCCTATCTCCACCATTCTCTCCATTCATTCAGAACCTTCATTGTACTCACATTCCCGCAGGGGAAACATCCACGCAAAAAACCCACACACTCTTCGTATTCTATACACCTCCGAGGCACTCACGGGATTACTTGTCCTCGTCTCACCACAACGTTTTCCAGCCCAACACATAAAATTCATCCATCACCATCAGATTCATGCGCCCACACTTGTCTCCAATTCACCCGAATTTGCATACACCGCAAACAAAACAATACAACACTCCAAACCCACCCTTCTACCTACACCATCATTCATCATCCTCGAGCCGCTGTTCCAACAGTTATACAACATTCACGCATACACCGGAATACAAAAATCATCATCACTGTCACGCACTCTCCCATCATCAGTTAACCTTTTTTTTCTCATCTTTATCATTCACCTGCGTAAAATCAAAGAACAGATACCAAACAGTACCAAACTCTCACGTTTCATCTTCCCCAATCACATACATCCAATCAGAAACGGAGAAACCAGGAGAAGAAAGAAAATCGCCGGCCGCATCGCCGGCGGCCAGTCGGAGCTTCGAACGATGGAGCGTGGTGGCGTGACGGTTGCGGACCCAGTCGCGGTGGCTGGTGCGTGGTGGCGAGTCGCAGGGGCTCTTTGAAGGAGAAATCGAAAGAAGAGGAAGGAGAAGACACGTGGACGCCGGCGACGATCGGCATCACCGGAGGTGGCTTTGGCTGCGCCAGCGGCATTCGCGAGCGAGGTAAGCGTCTCGCGGAAGAAAAGATCGAAGATGAGTTTAATCCGGCGGTGACTGGAGCCAACGGCGACGGCTCCGGTATGGATCGGAGGTGATGGCGGCAACGTTGGTTGGCTGTCAGAGGTGCTTCGAAAGATGCAGTGGCTGGTTCTGTGAACACATGGTTGTGCGTTGGGGAAGAAGAACTCTTGGGGTTTGGAGAGGGAACCCTAATGTTTAAAGAGTTGGGCTCAGCCCACTTTGCCACTTCTACTCATTGCACCTCCATCTTTATTCTATGCACCCCACGTCTTGTTTGTTACTGAGTGATGATTTATTTTGTGCACCCCAATCTTCGTTAACCTCGCACCCCCTCTTGTTTTTGTTTGTACTGTGAATATATTTCTGTGTTACTTACCACACCTCCACATTTATCACACACACCACTATTTTTACGGACTGCACGGCCCATTTGTGTTTTACTTATTTTGGTCTTGTTTTTCTGAATTTACTCGTTGCACTCCCATCTCTACTAAATACTACTCATTTGTTTCATGCACCTCATATATTTCTCATGTCTCCTCATATTTTTGTTTTTTCACTTTTACTTTTTTTAATTAAATTTTGCCTTTTTAATTTTCTTTCTAAAAAGAAAAGAAAAAACAAAAATATTTGAAAATTACAAAAATTAGAATAAATTTAACAATGAAAAATGTCAAAAAATATTAAAAACTTCAAAAATATAAAATGTCAACATTTTCAAACAAACCGTTTTTCTAAGAACTACGCGATCCTTGATTCTCCATTGCGAGATACGTAGGAGCAAGGTCAGTTTCACTTCCCAAAAGTTAAATCATTTTTTAAATAGTTTTCTAGATATCTTTTAAATAACTATGTAACCCTGATTTCTCATTTTGAATGAGAATACATAGGACCAAGGTAAATCTTTGTTGGGCTCAAAAAAACAAAAAATATTTTTGCTTCTTTCTAGTATTATTGTCTTATTATTTTTTGGGAAAGATCAACATTATGAAAACCACATCAACTTTGCATGTTTAATTAAAGGTACCAGCCTCAAGCAAGCGTTGTAGGTGCTAACACCTTCTCTACGCGTAATCGACTCCCGAACCCAAAAATTTGATTTTTCGCATACTTGTTTTATGTTTATGGTTTTCCATAATTTTCCAGAAACAACTATGGTGGCGACTCCAAATCTCTTTTTTAAATTCGTTTCTTTTTTGGTTCGTCATCCCGCCGCAATTTCAGTTGCGACACTTTTCTATTCCATTATTTTTAACTCTATCACATTGTTTATTGTTCATTGATTAACTTTTGCAAATACTCTTTTTAATACATTTTTGTACTATAGTTTAACCATATGCTTAAGAAACCTGAGATGAGATTATTTATCAATCATTTGTTACACATTTGAATTTAAATTCCTTAAAGTTCCTTGTATCCTCAATTAACTATAATCAATTATAAACCTCACAAAACAAACATTTATGGCTTAAAATCTCGAAGGCCTAAAATCCTTTGTAAAAGCCATCCCCACTCTTTTTTTATGTAAGTTTATAATTCAAATTTGATGTTAAGGCATTTATCCTCTGTAAAAAAATATACTGTCAATAAAAGTTGTTTTTTTTTTCATGATTATTTTGAAAGTTAACCATGTTATTAGTGCATATGATATAATTTATAACAAAATTACGTGATAGTTTAGTCCAAAAAGTGCATATGCTACTTAATTTTTCATATTAATGTGTTATGGTTATTGTTGGAATAGAAGATCCTACAAACATTTAGAGTTTGAGTTTTTTTTTTTTTTGTCTTTATGGTTAATTCTTATTCTGATATGAAATGGAAGCACAAGGTGAAGGGCTAATAAATATGTGTGTTTATGTGCAGTCTTGTGGTGACGTCAACTGAAGAGGTTGTACCTTCTTTTTGAAGTCTCTTTTGGGTTCAGAGTGGGAGCAGTAATGGGGGTTTTGATGGCAATTGTAGGTGTAGTGGTGGTGCTCTGTTTTTGCTCTGCACTCTTGAGATGGAATGAAGTAAGGTACAGGAAAAAAGGTTTGCCTCCTGGCACAATGGGTTGGCCAGTTTTTGGAGAGACAACAGAGTTTCTCAAGCAGGGTCCAAACTTCATGAAAAACCAAAGAGCAAGGTAACTAACAACTATAGTAACTAATTGCATCGTCGTCATCATCACATGCTTTTTTTTTCCTCATATTGTTGTATGAGTATGTGTGCATCATGTTCACTTGCATAAGTGGGAAATAAGGGTTGCTTTTGCAACACATTTTACAGCCTTTGCTACTTCTATTGTTAGTTTCATATTGTTTCAAAGTTCCATGTTTCAAAGTTAAACTCTTGATGTGTTTAACTTGTTGGGTAGGTACTCGACCTAGCACATTGATTCAAGGGTTTTTGAGCATAAAACCAATGAAAACTTGTGTTTGGGGTGGAAAAAAAGAGGGAATTGGATATGGAAGATCAAAGGGAATAAACTAAGCTAGCTAATAGAGTTTGGTTTAATGGTACTTTTGGTGTCCCTAAAGAATAATTTATGGCTTGCACACGTCATCATGATGGTGGCTAATTGACATCTTTTCTTGTTTTTTCTTTTTTACTTAATGGTGGTTTCTTAAATTATTTAATGCTGGTTAGAGGTAAGATTGTTCATGCATGTACTTTTAACTCATTAGTAATGATTGTTAACTTTTATTTAACCTTTTGTGAAAATTGCAGGTATGGCAGTTTTTTCAAATCTCACATACTTGGTTGTCCTACCATTGTGTCCATGGATGCAGAGCTTAATAGATACATCCTAATGAATGAGGCAAAAGGTCTTGTTCCTGGATACCCTCAATCCATGTTAGATATCTTAGGCAAATGTAACATTGCAGCTGTTCATGGCTCCACCCACAAGTACATGAGAGGAGCACTGCTTTCCATCATTAGCCCCACCTCGATCAGAGATCAGCTTTTACCAAAAATTGATGAGTTCATCAGAGCCCACCTTAGCAACTGGGATAACAAAGTCATCAACATTCAGGAGAAAACCAAGGAGGTTTGTGTTGCTAATTCATCAATCAAATTCATCAACTAAAAACAAAAACTAAACTAAACTCCCTCAACTTTCTTTCAAACTCTCAAACATTTGATGATGCAGATGGCCTTCCTCTCATCTCTGAAGCAGATTGCTGGCACAGAAACTGTCTCATTATCTGACTCATTCATGACAGAGTTCTTCAAGCTTGTCCTTGGAACCATTTCTCTCCCTATTAACATTCCTGGGACAAATTACCATCGTGGATTCCAGGTCTCGGTCTCATCATTCATCTTTTTTTCACATCTTAGTTTGCATGATTTATTTCACATCTTAGTTTTCTCTTCATCACAACAAGACTTTGTTTGATTCAATTCTTCTTGCAGGCAAGGAAGACTATGGTCAACGTTCTAAATAAGCTACTAGAGGAAAGAAGAGCATCCAATGAAACCTACCATGACATGCTTGGTTGCTTGATGGCAAGAGAGGAAAACAGATACAAACTAAGTGATGAAGAAATCATTGATCTGGTGATAACGTTGATATATTCTGGCTATGAAACTGTTTCAACAACATCAATGATGGCAGTGAAGTACCTCCATGACCATCCCAAAGCTCTTGAAGAACTGAGAGTAAGTACAAAACACTATTAGTCTTTAGGTTTCATAAAGGAAAAAATTGTTTCACACTATTTGTCAATCATTTAACAACTCACATAAGGGTAAAATATCATAGTAAAATTGTAAACTTTTGTATTTGTAGAGAAAAAAGGAAAGTGAAAAGCCATGTCAAATATGTGTAAAAAATTTGAGTGTCAACATAAAACACTTTAATTTCTTATGTTTATGTGTTAACTATGTTGGTGTGGAATATTTGTTGTAGAAAGAGCATTTGGCCATAAGAGAGAGGAAAAAGCATGATGAGCCAATTGACTGGAATGACCTCAAGTCAATGAGTTTTACTCGTGCGGTAAGAATTGTGTGCCATTTCTGTCACATTATGTGGTTGTTTTCCTAAGTAACCACAGTTAGTATCTGATAGTGTTTTGAACCACACGTCAGAAAAAAAAAAGTGGTAGCTTTTCAAATGATTGCCAAGAAAATTTTATCAAGCTTTTGTACATTTTGCAGGTGATTTTTGAGACCTCTAGACTAGCCACAATAGTTAATGGGGTCCTAAGGAAAACCACTCAAGACATGGAACTAAACGGTGAGTTTCTTTAGGTGTTATAGCCTTTTGTTGTGTTTTGGGTTCAACAAACTGTTTTTTGACTTTAAGAGCTTCTTTTTTTGGTCACAACATCAATGATTCATAATAAATATAAAATACGTAAAGTTGTAACTTCCAAAGAGAAATTTATCCGAGATAAGTAATAATACACACACACACTTGGCAAATTGGCCATCAATTCAACAACCATACAGACAATTCCACTACAAAACAAGTTTTCCAAATAAGGATGTACTTTTCCTCCAAACTTTCTTCTACCTTTTAGCACTAAATTAAATGTGTTAGAAAAAGTAAAGGATAAGAAAAGTAAGAATGAATGAAAGGGTAGGGTGTCCTTAATGAGTTTTGCACCAACACACAAGTATTTCACTATTCACCATAAATGACAGTAACACCTTCTTGTTGTAGTTAACAATGTCACTAATCCACATTGTTGTTTTCAGGCTATTTGATTCCCAAAGGATGGAGAATATATGTGTACACAAGAGAGATCAACTATGACCCTTTTCTATATCCCGATCCTCTCACTTTCAACCCATGGAGATGGCTGGTTAGTCTAACAAAACAACCTTTTTCCTTTACTTTTTCTTATGTCACAAGTTTTTCTTGGTCTACTATATCAAATATTGTTACTGTCCTATAAGTTTTTCACATAAAAATAAAAATTAGTATATATGCTCATCACCGTCTTGATGATAATAACATTCAATTGCCAAATGCAGGATAAGAGTCTAGAATCAAAAAACTACTTCTTGATATTTGGAGGAGGCACTAGACTTTGTCCAGGAAAAGAGTTGGGAATAACAGAAATTTCCACTTTTTTACACTACTTTGTAACCAGATACAGGTGATTGATTTACCTATTCAGTTATATACTTTTAGTGTAAAAAAATTACATTTTGAATCAACCAAAAGTCATGATGGTCCACTAAGATCAATTTACATTATTCATCAATCATGATAGTTACAAAATAACAGTATCAAAATCTTGCAATGCATATTGTGACTGTATTCAACATAACATTATAAAGTTTCGTAATAGTACTTTATTCAATCAAACATTTGGTGGGCACAAGGAATTAGTAAAAATTTGAAAAGAAGTATTGTTTACTCTAATTGATTTTAACTGATTTGGATTCTCTAAATGCCTTACATACATCTAGACAAAATATTATTATTTATCATTGAGCATTGATTTGTTTAGTTTGAAATTTTAAACTAGTTTTAAGCTAATTTTCTGACATGATGTTGAATATCTAATGTTGATTGCAGGTGGGAAGAAGTGGGAGGGGATAAACTAATGAAATTTCCTAGAGTTCAAGCACCTAATGGACTGCATATAAGGGTGACATCTTACTAAATAGGCAGTGACTGTATTGTACAGTAATGAGATGAGAGGTAGTTGCAGATGTAGGGTATGTGGATGGAAATGATCTAACAAATAATACAAAATGCAAGAAAATTAAATTTTCTTCTTCATATATCTCATTCTTTGTTTTCCAAATTTTCTTTATTAGAAAAGTTTTTATCTTTTTGGGTGATTCCACTTATCCTCTATTTTCCATTATCAAAAAATAGACAGGTCTAATTGTCTTGGTTTAACATGGACTAATTCATTATTGGGTCATGAGTCAAGTAGACATCTCATTGGACTACGAATTTTATTAGCCCATTTTTGACATCGGCTAAATTCAAACCTACACTTCAACCTCATTCAATAAATAAATTTGTTAAAAAGAATTAATTATATTTTGTTAAAATTTGAATTAACTATAGTTTTGGCTTTTTGAGTTTTTTAAATATTTTAGTTATTCACATTAAAAGTACGTTTTTAGTTCTTAATGAGGAACTGTAGTATTGTTTTCGTAACTCATTTAGTTTTAAATAGTATATTTGAGAGACTAAAATTGTATTCTACAAGAATTAAAAATGCAATTATGACTTTGTTAAAATAATAAATTATTTAAAAAAAATTAAGACTACCGACAAGTCCAACCCATTATGAACCATGGTTGCAATTCAATGTAATCTAAGTTATGTCCTTTTACGTACAAAAGAATAATGTAACGTAAAACTAGTGAATAATTGATTTCTACGCGCTCATTTTAATTATATTTAACCATTCAAAATTGATCTTACTAAAATGTTAAGGGTCTTTCTTCCTGCACCTCCAACATTTTTCTACACCTCCAAAATTTCTTTAAATTTTCAAAAAATTCTTTGACCATTTAAGAAAACCCTGGACACCACATCCCTAAAATTACTTTTAGATGTCGACTTTCGAAAGTCAAAATATATAACTTCCGGAAGTCAAAATATGTTATCAGAAGTCAACTTTCAAAAGTCAAAATGTATCACCGAAAGTCAACTTCCAGAAGTCAAAATGTTCATCGGAAGTCGACTTTCGGATGTCAATATATCACCGGAAGTCAAAAATTATCACTGGAAGTCGACTTTTGAAAGTCAAAAATTATCACCGGAAGTCAACTTCCAGAAGTCAAAAAACGTTACCGGAAGTCGATTTCCGAAAATCAAAAAATTAATTCTATTTTTAATATTTTTAATTCTTTTTAAAATTTATGTTTTCTAACTTTTAATTGTTTTTTAGTTTTTTAGTTTATTATTTTATTTATTTTTTATATTTTCATATTTCTTAATATATATTTTAAAAATAAAAAATATTAATATCTATATATATAATTTTATTTTTATTTAATATATTGAAAAATAAATACAAATATAAAAATAAGTAAAATTTAAATAATATTAAATTTAAATAAAAAAAATTAAAAAAAAAATATTCTGCTTCATTAAATTTTATTTAATATTTAAATTGATTTTAAAATAATAAAAATTTAAATTAAAAAAAAATATATATATATATATATATATATATCTATATATATTTTTTATTTTTTTTATATAAAAAATATATATACACACACACACACACACATATATATATATATATATATATATATATATATATATATATATATATATATATATATTATTTTAAATATTTTAAAACTTTAACTAAAAACAGAAAAAAAAATAATCTAAAGTAATTTTTCTTTTAAATTTATATATTTTATAATTTTTAATACTTTTAGTAAGTGTTTAAAAAATAAAATAAAAGTTAGAAAACATAAATTTTAAAAAGAATTAAAAATATTTAAAATAGAATTAATTTTTTGATTTCTGGAAGTCGACTTCCGGTAATGTTTTTTGACTTCCGAAAGTCGACTTCCTGTGATACATTTTGACTTCTGGAAGTCGACTTCCGATGATACATTTTGACTTCCAGAAGTCGACTTTCGGTGATATATTTTGATTTTCGGAAGTCGACTTCCGGTGATATATTTTGACTTCTGAAAGTTGATTTCCAGTGATATATTTTGACTTCCAGAAGTCGATTTCTGGTGATATATTTTGACTTCCGAAAATCAACATCTGGAAGTAATTTTGGGGGTGTGATGTCCGTGAATTTTCTTAAATGGTCAAAGAGTTTTTTGAAAATTTAAAAAAATATTGGAGGTGCAGAAGAAATGCTTGGAGGTGTAGGAAAAAAGACTCAAATGTTAAATACGTGTGCCTCGATCTAGATATAATAGGCCCCATATAATATAAGCCCCGCAGGCCAACGATTTTGGGCTGTTCTTTCGAGGCCCGTGTTAGTATAGTTCATGGAATTTGCAATTAGATAAATTTCAATTTAAATTAATATTTATACTCCACTTTTTACTTATGCACTCACTTTTTTTTTCTTCTAAATTATCCTTAATTGTATTAATCTTTGAAGTCTAACCTCTTGTTTACAAAAGATAATCAAACTTTTCTTTACTAAAAAAAGCTAAACACGTTATTATGCACATACTTAGGGATGTAAAAAAAAAAATTCGTACTCACAGGTATTCGTGGATAAAACCCGTAACGGGTATGAAATAAATATTGTAAATGGATACCCACGGAAAACGGGTACGGGTATTTTTTATACCCGCATGTTAACGGAACAGCTACGGGTATCATAGTATCCATACCCGCTATATTCTAATTTAAATTTTAAAAAATTTAAAAAAATGATTAAAACATTAATACATTAATTTTGAATGGGTTATTTTTATCAATTAGTTTTTAAAAAAAAATTCTTTGTATTTAAATGAGTTTTTTGCACTGTGTTTTGAAATTTATAAATGTTATGCATTATACTTTTATTTGAATTTATGGTTAAAATATGTTATTAAATATTAAAATTTTCTTTTTATAAATATTTGTAAATACCCGTGAATATCTGTGGATATTAAAAAATATTTGAGTACTCACATAACAGATACCCGCACGGATATAAGTACGGGTACATGACGAATATTTATGCGGTGGATAGGGTATGAAGAATCTACTATCTATACTCTACCTGCCTCCTTCACTTCCCTAGTAGGAGAACTTATCCACAAATTCTAGGAGAGAAAAAAAAAAGTCAGAATGATTTTTTTTATAAGCTAAAATTAGTCTTAAATTAAACCGTAAATTTTAAAATAACTATATGCAAAAAAATTTATAAATTAGTTTATACATAAGTTCATTTAGCTTTTGGAAATTATGGTTAAATCTCATGATCTATATAGTGCTTTGTACTTTAGTTTTCCTTGTAACGTCTTAAATTTAAATATTATAAAAAAAAAACATAGTTGAAAAGATAAATTTAACTAACAATAATTTATCAAGTTGTCGTTATTTTTCACCAAAATCCAACCATAATTTTCCTAAGAAAAAAAAATAATTTTGAGAGTGACAAGGAAGTTTCCAACAGAAAAACAATAATAAGAAACACCGATATTTACACAAGTGAAAAAAAATTGATTATAATATGGGATCGAGCCATGAAAAACCCAAGCTTAAATATATTTGTAACACCAATTTCAATGATTAATTGCTTTATTTTTATTTTTTTCTTAAAATAACTATCAAAACATAACATGGTCAACTTGATGAACTTCTGTAACATTAATTGATCTTCTAATTTAAACTGTTTTTTGACATAAAAAAAATGGCACTTAGGCATAGCCATGGCTACTACACCAGTTAGCCCACAATATTTTATCACTTCAATTTCTTCTCTTTGAAGCTTCATTAACAATCTTCAACACATAAAAAGTCATTCAAATTCCAAGGTTTGGTCATGTGTGTTTTATTAAACATTCTTTTGCTGAATTCCTAATGTGTAATTAATGTCACCAAATCTTGAAGTTACTTTCAATAGGTATAAATTTAATTACTTTGAAAACAAGGTATAAATTCAATTGGTGTAAAAAAAAAGAATGTACAATTTTAATTTGTATGCATTTTCAACCAATCTTTGTGGTATAAATTTGATTGTTAAACATTTTCAGCAATCTCTCTATATATAAATTACAATAAATTTTATATATAAATTAGAATCAATATTTTAAATTAGAATTTTTTCCTCTTGTACACAAATTTCCCCTCAATTTTATTATAACCAGAAAATAAATTCAGGCAATGCTGCTTTATTAATGGTAAGCAATAGTACTATTTTGAGAAATTGAAATTAAATATTAGAGTAATATTTAAAATAGTTGTTTTTTTTTTGTTTGACTTAAGTATCTTCAAATGAAGTTAAAGTCTTTAAGAGTGCCAACTATTAGACTTTACTTAATTCTCACATTCCCTTCTCATATTGCATTTCTCAGAAATCAAATTTTCAATGAAAGAACCACTTAATGATGCCACGATCCTTCATTGCCTCACTGTGCTTGTGAGAAAATTATAAAATAAAAGATCTTGATATTGTAAAGTTTGGTTTCGTGAGTTATTGTAAAGATCTTGGAATTTATTTAAAGTTTAATATTTTTAATTTTAAATATTTTTTCTTTAGTTTATTATATATTTTTTTAAATGCATTTTTTAAAATTTATATAGTTTAAAATTTTTAATATTTCTTAATATATATTTTAAATGTAAAATAAGATATTATATATATATATATATATATATATATATATGGTTAAGTATGTTTTTACTCTTTGAATTTTGATTCAAAATTGGAATTTGTCCATGTCCTAAATTTTGATACATTTTGGTACCAAATTTTAAAAATGAATGAATGTAGTCTTTTTAACCCAATTATGTTAACTTATTTTTAGGTTTTGAATGCATTTCCCAACAGATATTGAACCATGAATGTGTCCAACAGTGTAAACAACTCCTTTACTAATATAAAAAGCGTTCGATACGTCAAAAAAAGTTAACATAATTGGGTTAAAAGGACTATATTCATTCATTTTTTAAGTTTAGAGACCAGAATGTATCGAAATTTCAGACAAGAACGAATTTCAATATTTGATCAAAATTCAGGAACTACAAACATACATGACACATATATATATATATATATATATATATATATATATATATATATATATATATGAAAGTCAACATCTGGTAATATATAAATATATATGTTTTTTGACATTCGGAAGTTCACAACCTTCACCAGATGTCAACATGTGGAAGCATCCTTCACCGGAAGTCGACATCCATAAGCAATTTTGGGAGTGAGATCTGTTACTCGATTAAATGGTGAAAGGGCATTTTTAGAATTTGAAAAGTGTTTGGAGATGCAGAAGAAATCTTGGAGGTGCAGAAAGAAATCCCCAAATGGTGGTAAACACGGGCCAATTCAAGTTGTTTTGGCTCAATTAATCAAAAATGGACACAAGGAGTATAAAGTTTTGACACATTGAGACATAAACATGAAAAACATGAGATTAATATTGGTCATTGTGTTAGAATTAATTGACAGATTAATTCTTTATGTGACTCATTTGAAATATTATAATGAGTCCAAATGTAATTTAATAAAATATAACAACCTATTGGTTATTATGGAAAGTTATAATAAGATAAAATAAAGTTCAGCTTAACTTGATGGACGTTGGTTTATAAAAGGGATTAGAATTTTGTCTTTGGCCACAAGCTTATTTCACAATAAGCCATCAAGAAAGAAAATATGAGAGGAGAAAGAAAGGCAAAGAGATAAATTTGGAAAAGAAGGTTGAAGAACAAAGATTGAAGAACACATTTTCATTTAATTTCTCATGGATCAAGATTAGTATTCTATTATGATTTATGTATGTGAATGTGTGAGAATCAAAATCTTAAGATCTTAGAGTAGTTTTCTATAATGAGTTGATCATTTGAAAAAAACTACAAATTAATTTACATGTAATATTAGAGCGTGTAATATTAATTTACACTTGGTTAATTGATTAAGAATTTTACGTGAATTGAATTATAATTGACATTGAGTGAAATTACTTGTCATTGTTATGTGAGTCAATTCCAATTATAATTAAAGTGAATTGTAAATTGAATGGTTTGATTGGAAAATGTAACCTACAAAATCGTGAATGATTTGAATTCAAGTCAGTGGTTTACATCATCAGTAAAAATTAATGTTGATTTATTTTATTATATGAATAATGTATTTATAATTTGAAATGATTTGTAAGTTTTGTTATTGTTAATTAAAATTAATAAGAATGCTAGTATGATTTATAACAATTAAAGATTTTTATTTATTTGAAATCAACATGATAAATTTTGTTAGTCACCAAAGTGACCAAAATTTTAAAGTTATTTGGTTTCAAATTATTAATGATTTTATTTCAATTACCCATAGTATGGATATTAAATTATGAATAATTGATTTATGAGTTAATTGAAGTTTATTATTATAAGACATTTCAAGATCACCCAAAGGTTAATTAATTTTTATTATAATAAGTGAGCATGATTGTAGATAATTTTGTATGAGTCACTAGTTTTATTTATATACCCAAAGGTAAGTGATTCTAGTTTATGCATATTCTAATTATCATTAATGTTATATAAGATGATTAGCATCATCATGTTTTTGTATTAGAACATTAGTATACATTGAATGATTATTTATGTGTGAATTTGTATTTATGTTTAGTTTTATGACTCCAAACATTAATGTTAGGCATGCGATAATTGCAATTACATTCACTCGCTACGCTTGTTCCAATATTTAATGGGTTGAATTTTCCTGGAGTGAGCAAGTCCAATTTCACCTAGGTGTATTGGATCTCGATTTTGTCTATTCAAGTTGAAAAGTGTTGTAAAAAATTGACAAATCACGAACAAAAAAAGGGTACTTCCTGAGACGTGTAAATTCACTGCCCTTAAGGACTTATCTACGATGTGTTGCGCAAGCCCCCCAGGATACAACAAAAACTTCTCAAATCTTCTGAAGATCTCAGAACTAGTAAGAAAGTACTCTTGAAAGAGTATTTAACCCAGATAGTAGAAGAAAGAAATATGAGAGATAAAAGAGCTTGAAGAATGAAGGAGAAGATTGATAGATGGTGTGTTTTGGAGAGCACCAAAACCACCTATTTATATGTGTGAGTGATGAATGGTGAAGGGATTAAATCCATAGCACTTATGGAGAAAAATCAATGCATGGCAACGGTAAAAACAATTTCCCTACAACGTACAAAAATCTGCAGCCAAGCTTTCAAGTTAAAATCAAAACGAATGCACCTCTATCATAAAACTTGAAACTGTAGCAGTGATAATTATGGCCTGCAACGTTTATAATCTTTTGCAATAAAAATGATTATTTTATAACAATCCCCCACATATTGCAAAAGATAAGAAAAGAAAAATTGAAAAAAGAAAATTATGGGTCTCATAAGACATAAATGCATCAGAGCTGGTATAACAAGCTATATGAACCAGTCTTAGACAAATAAACTTAACACACAATGTAGTTGGTATAGCAAGCTATATGAACCAAAGACCTTTTATGTGTGTTAATGGTTTATCAATCACAATATACCCCACAATCCTTGTTGTTAACGCTGTGTTATGCTTACTAGGCCATGCATGTGCCCGGTATTCATAAGTGCTCTAGAGATCATGCCAAGATCTCATACAAGCGACCCCACTTGACACTCATATAGGTGATTTCATCAAGTGTATGCTGCAAATCATACACCACCTGTAAGGGATATGAAAATCACTAAAACTTTGTTTAAACTAAAATTCTTACACCATATAGAATTTTAATTTACAAAGTTTAACCTCTCAATAATGCAGCCTTTAGCACTTTCATGCACACCATAGGAATGGACATAATTGATTTAAAATCAATTTAGTGCTATAAGAACTAACAAGTGACTTGTTTTTAAGGTTCATGGGATCTCCAATCACAAAGGTTGGGTTACCATCACTTGTTTGTTTGCAAGTGGCTTAAGTCCTATTCCCCTCGATGTTTCTAAAATCATATTCCTTCCTAAGGGTTTTGTCAGGGGATCTGCTAGATTCCGTTCTAACTTCACATAATCAATGAAAATAGTTCCACTCTTTAGCAACTGCTTAACCAAATTATGTCTCAATAGTATATGTCTATTATTTTCATTGTAGTTTTTATTTTTAGCTATTGCTATTGCCGATTGGCAATCACAATGTATTGATACAGATGGGGTTGGTTTCATTTCTAGAGGAATGTTTGCTAAGAAGTTTTTCAACCACTTAGCCTCACTACCAGCCATTTCGAGAGTAACAAACTCAGATTTCATTGTTGATCTTGCAATAATTGTTTACTTGACTGATCTCCATGTAATCGCACCACCCCCAAGTGTAAATACATAACCACTAGTGGACTTTGTCTCATCTGAATCAGAGATCCAGTTAGCATCATTGTACCCTTCTAGTACAGCGGGAAATCCATTATATTCAATGGCATAATCCATTGAACCTCTTAAGTATCTCATAAGTCTTGCTAGTGCATCCCAATGTTCTTGATTAGGACATTGAGTGTATCTACTCAGTTTACTTACTGCATAAGCAATGTTAGGTCTTGAAAAGCTCATTAAGTGCAATAAGCCCCTAATTATCAGCTCATTAAATACCCTACCCGTCCTATTAACGTCACATAAGTATTTTAATTTGCATTAATGAAGATTGTTTTGGAACATAGAGGAAATTTGTCTCATTTTAATTGGAAATGAAACTAAGTTTGATTTTTACATTGCTCGTGCAATCTACAAGAAGTGACATTTAATGTTATTATAGAGCATTATCCCTCAAACTTCTATTTGGTAACTGAGACAATTTTCTCTCCTAAGAGAATGTGGTTGCTTAAGCTCTAGCATGTGTATTTGAGAAAGAAAAAGTCAATTTTTATTCTCTTTTGTCCAAAAGAATACCTCTTAATCATTAGAACAATACTTAAGTGATATATTTAATTATTCAAACATTAGATCACAACACGAGTAATAGATAATTAATGTTAATTCTTTCCTTTGGAAAAATGTTTATGAAAAAAAATGTTCGCTCAAGCAATATCTCTCTATTATTTTATAAGCTTATACTTAAGTGTTTAGTGTACTATTTTGAGATTATATGAATGGGTGATTGTAATATATCTATTTTGGTGAGAAATTTGTGAATGCAATGAATAAGTATAAATTGAAATAGTGTTAGGATTTTTAGGGCTTTTGAAAATATGAGAGATATGAGATATATGAGATATATGAGAGATATATGTGATAAGTTATACGAGGAACATATTTTTGTATTTTATTGATATACCCTATATATAGATTAAAATATAACAAAATATCAAGTATAAAATATTTAGAATATCTCACTCCTAATCTAAAATAATAACTAATTTCCTAAAACTGAAATATTTCCTAAAAACTAATTTAAATAAAAAAAGATATTAAGTAATATTCTCAACATTCATCCTTACTTAATATCTGTTTATTTAAATTTTATATCTTCAGATTTGATTCTCCATCTTTTGATGCTTGATTTTCTCTTCTTTTTGTGCTTGTAATATTTGTTTTTCTCTTTCTTCCATGGCATCACATCTTTCTTCAATTTGGCATCATCCTTTATATTTCTTCTTATATCGACATCATCTTCTTTTTCTTTGTCCAGTGTGGATTTTATTGGAGTGGCATTGGACCTTTTGTGAATATTAGAATGTGAACCTTCATCTACTTTCTTCACTTGGACATCTACTTTCTTCCAAAGATATTTATCTTCTAATTTTGATCCTTCTTTCATACTCACTTTCTTTGTAGCAAATTCCTCCTTAATAAAATTCAGCGCAAATCTTTTGTCTTTCATGTGGACTTTGAATACCTCTATGTTGTTAGCATTTTTTTATCACACATACTTTATTCTCAAAGGAGACCTTATAACCTTTCTCTACCAATTGAGCAACACTTAACAAATTCTGGGTAATCTCAGGAACATATAAGACATCAAAAATTAATTTGATACCTGAATGAGTTTTAATTGAAATTGTTTCGTACCTTTAACAGCAAGTTGTTCTCCGTTCTCCATTCCCAATTCTTACCTTAGAAATATTTGATTTATTGAGCTCCTTGAAAATTTCTCTATCATGAGTCATGTGGTTTGTGCAACCACTATCTATAATCCAATCTTTTGAATATTCGTTAGTTGTGACACATGATGTTGTAAAAAGTAGATCCTCCTCTGGTTTATCCTGATCTGATTTATTCACCACAATCTGAACATCTTCTTGAGAATCTTTAGATTTGCATACCTTTTCCACATGTCCCAATTGACCGCATTTGTAACATTTGACATCTGGCCTCCACCAACACCAGTTGGGTTGATGACCTTTTCTCTTGCAATGGGGACAAGATGGAAAAACTTGTGTGTTGTTGTATTTGCTCCTTCTGTTTTTCTTGACTATGAGATCATTCTCTTCAATGTAATTTAAATTACCTTCAATCGCCTCATGATCTTCTCTCATCAATCTTCGTTGTTCTTGTGCTTGCAAGGCATGTATCACCTCTATAAAGGTAATTGTAGACAAATCTTTTTTGTTTTCTAAGGAAGCAATAGATGCCTCATATCTTTCTGACACTGTCACCAGAATTTTCTCAATGAGTCTGGAATATGAAAACTCCTTTCCCAACAATTTTATCTTGTTGGTAATACCCAACAATTTATTTGAGTATTCTTTAATCGTTTCTGACTCTTTCATTCTTTGCATCTCGAACTCCCTTATCAAGTTCAAAACTTTCATGCCTCGAATCTTCTCGTTCCCTTCATATTCTGCTTTCAAGTATTCCCATATTTCTTTGGGAGACTTTAGAGTGATGATCCTGGTCATAATCATTTGTGAAACACTTGCGAACAAGCATGATTTTGCCTTTACCTTTCTCGTTTTCTTTTCTTTATGCGCTTTCATTTGAGCCACGGTGGGATTTTCAGACAAGGGAACATCATCTTCCTCCACAACTTCCCATAGATCTAGCCTCTCTAGATATGTTTGCATCCTTACCGCCCATAGATCATAGCTTTCACCATCAAAGAGTGGAAATCAAAGAGTGGAATAGCGACGTGTGACATATTTCCTTCCATCCTATCGACAATAAGAACAATGGCTCTTGATACCATATGGAACCATAATCTCTCAATAACCATGACCATGACTATAACTCATATATGAAAAAATATATAACCTATCAAATAGGTGATTTATTTGGATGAAATGACAAATACCTGAAATGATATTTTAACTTCATTTTCTTATGATATTGAGTATTAGAATAGAACTCATTGATTAAATATCAATAGTTTAAATAATATAAATTAAAATATCATGTGATAGTTCTAACATAAGTCAAGTATTAATCTTTACTCATATTTGTTTCCTAACTATTTTATTCTTTTTCTTTTCAATTTTGTCTTTCTTTCACTCTCGTTTGAATATTGTTCACATTTTTTAAATGTTTGTGCTTAAAACCCATATAAATAAAAATTCCATAAATTATATTGTAATTCTCTAAAATTTTCGGAGTACAATTTCTAAAACAAATTATTCATTTATTTTCTGTCTAAAAATACATCATTGTTAATCTGTCATCAAACACTGTTTAAACCACTTTTTTTATACGAAGTAGTCTACATCACTCGGAAATTAAAAGTGTTACATTACAAAATTAAAGATATAAATAGAAAAGCAATAACATTTTCTAATCTAAAACTGAATTTTGAAAATTGTAAAATGATAAAAAAAAAGATTTTTCTTCCTTAAATTAAAGATTCATAAAACACTTCAACCATCAGTTTTTTTTTCTCCTAAAAATCAGCCCACACGCTTCTAAATTAAATCAAGCAAATTTACAATCATTTGATTTCAAGCTTTTCCCAACCCCCGACAGCTTCGAATCAAAAGACATAAAAATGTAATTTTTAGTCACAATGGAATGACTCATGTATGAACAACAATACACATTATTACATTACCCTCATTTTATGAACACGTACAAATGATAACTCCTTAGACATAACAGTAAAACACAAATCTCAAACGAAATCTTGTTCTTTGTCTCTCTGTCTCTTTCTCTCTCCCATCCACAAAAGTTACCACATCTTGCGGGCAATACCTCTTGAAGAAGTCATTGTTACCTTAAACATTCAGAGACATGAACCTTTAATGTTCACACCCCATACTAGTGCCGATAACTTAGGCATTGCACGTGTTACACCCTTCTCTTTTCCCCTTAATACTCCTACAACCTCCCTCTCTTTCCCTTCAAAAGCTCACTCTTTTTCTCCCTTCTCTTCACCCTTTCTCTTTCTCTTTCTCCTTCTCTCTGCAACTTTTTCTGTGACCTTAACCTTGTTGCGGCAATGGCATCTGGAGCTTCCTATGCGGCATCGCCACCTCCACTGAAAAACGAGCTTGACATCGTTATCCCCACCATAAGGAACCTTGACTTTCTTGAGATGTGGAGGCCATTCTTTGAGCCTTATCATTTGATCATTGTGCAGGACGGTGACCCCACCAAAACCATTAAGGTTCCTCCTGGTTTTGACTATGAACTCTACAACCGCAATGACATCAACAAGATTCTGGGTCCAAGGGCCTCTTGCATCTCCTTCAAGGACTCTGCTTGCCGCTGCTTTGGCTACATGGTGTCTAAGAAGAAGTACATCTTCACCATTGATGATGACTGCTTTGTGAGTTTTTCTTTCCCTTTACCTTTCTGGGGGTCTCAATTTTGTTAATGGACAAAATCTACACGCATGGAAAAAACCACATCAAAGTTCTGCTTTTGTTTGCTCTTTTGTTCGATGTTATTCTGTGCCCTCTAGATTACGGATTCTGTCATTCTGCTCTGTATCGTTGTTATTCTCCAAATGTGTTCAATGTGCAACTGCTGCTGTTTTCTTTTTTTACTTTTTGGTCATTGCATGAGTTAGATCCATGTTTTATGGTCTGTAATGATGAACCTCCTCTTCAAGGTAGTGAAATATTATTCTGCTCATTTGTTCTATGAATTTTGGAAGTTTTAAGCATTGTCTTTGAGAATTGCCTTTCTTCTTGCAACTCCATCTGCTAGGCTGTAATTTTTACTGCAAAAAACTACATTGGTCTATATTCCATAGTGTTAACTTTGTCTTTTATCTGTTTAATTCACATGTCTGCAGTGCCATATCTTCTGTGGACCTTGGATTTTATCAATTGATTTTATAATCATTTGTCTATACTTTTATATGATGATTAATATCTAACCTTTTCTGCTGCTACCTTTTTTTTAATTATATTAAATTATTCACTAGTTTATTGCTTTTTTGGCACAGGTTGCCACAGAGCCATCTGGAAAAAAGATTAATGCACTCGAGCAGCATATTAAAAACCTTCTGTGTCCATCCACACCATACTTCTTCAATACCCTTTATGATCCCTTCAGAGAAGGAGCAGATTATGTTCGTGGATACCCTTTTAGTCTTCGTGAAGGTGCACCAACTGCAGTTTCTCATGGTCTTTGGCTCAACATCCCAGACTATGATGCTCCTACACAACTTGTGAAGCCTCTTGAGAGAAACACTAGGTACATAGTACTATATAACATAGCAATAATCATATTTTGAACCTTCTACCTAACTAAAACTACAAAGTGTTAGCTTAGCACATACAATTTTGATTGTGACTCTTGTCATTGTGTACAAGGTATGTGGATGCTGTTATGACCATTCCAAAGGGCACTTTATTCCCAATGTGTGGAATGAACTTGGCATTTGATCGTGATCTCATTGGACCTGCAATGTACTTTGGTCTTATGGGAGATGGTCAACCAATTGGACGCTACGATGATATGTGGGCTGGTTGGTGCTGCAAGGTCAGTTTCATTGCTTATTTTCACCATAAAATTTTATAGGAACAGTTAAATGCATATTTAGTGATGCTTAAATCTAAATATACAATCGTTTCTCCAAAAGTTGCTGGAAATTTCAGGTCGACTCGAGATAAGACAAGTTTATAATATATAAGTGGATACAAACCTCACTTTACAAACTGGTTTTTTGAGGTTGAATTAGACTTAAAGTCTACTTCTTAACCAAATTCCCTTTAGAAAGTTGGTAAAATTAAGCAGTTATTTCTTCTGATAACATGAAGTAATCACACACTGAATCAGTACTTGTTATTTCAGTACTCATCCAAGCAGAAATGTTTATGTTATAGATAAGCTCGGTAGATAGATTCCTTACATTCATACGTTTAAAAAGGTATATGAATATTATAGAAAAAAGACAAATGAGATACTTTGATGATGGTGATTCAGGTTATCTGTGATCATCTGGGGCTAGGAATCAAGACTGGTCTTCCATACATCTATCACAGCAAGGCGAGTAACCCATTTGTTAACCTGAGGAAAGAGTACAAAGGCATATTCTGGCAGGAAGACATTATTCCATTCTTCCAGAATGCTGTGCTTCCAAAAGAATGCACCACTGTGCAGAAGTGCTACATTGAGCTCTCCAAGCAAGTCAAGGAAAAGCTTTCAAAGATTGATCCTTACTTTGACAAGCTTGCAGATGCCATGGTTACTTGGATTGAGGCTTGGGATGATCTTAACCCTACTGGAGCATCTAAGGCCAATGGCAAAGCATAAACAAATCTTGGTTAGCAACCATTAAAACTGGACTAGAAGTGGCACTGTTTTTCTGCTGTACTTTTTTTAAGTATTTCTTTTTGATTTACAATTAATGTCCCTTAAGTTTGCAGCATTGTTAGCTGTAATTTTTTTTTTTCACTTCATGCTTTGAGATTATAAAGAATAAAGTACAATGGTCTAGTTGTTTTCTTCTGATTTTTTTACCCTTAGTAGACAGACATCACTGCAGGACCTTATCACTTGCTAGTTCTGAAGGTAGTTCTGAAGTTCAAGTGAAGCAAGTGTTATAGGAAGAATATCAATGTATGACTCTCATTACCAAATCAACAGTGATCGAGTTTTCACACTGATATGTTCAGGAAGTTTGATTTTTCTTCTGCAATTTTTCTGCCACTCAAATCATCTCCTTTTCATCAAATGCTATAGCTTGAATTTGTAAACATAAAAAAAGTTGTAACAATGATTTCCCTCTCATGAGAAGATGAAACAATCCAATTAGAGTTTAACTTCCATACGTAGACAATGTAAAAAACTTCATTGCATCAGTCAACAAAAATCATTACTAAGTTAATTATCATAAGATTCATTATGCTATCAAATTGTGATTGGATAAAAATGTAAAAGCTCTTTGCAATGTCTGTATGTAGACTATTTATTCAACCAGTTATATGAAAAACTAGAAATAACTTCCACAGCTTGTCAAACCAACTATTAATGCAGATAGAAATAGTTGCTGGTATAAAGAATTTGGAAATACTAGTTATAGAACAAGACAAGAAACCCGGTATTTTGGTAGAATAAACTTTTCAGTGTCAACATTTCTTTTGTTACTAGTTTTCTTATTACTGCAAGAGAAAACTTTTGTTGTTGATATTATGGTAGTTTGATTTCTGGCACTGAACTTTGGTATTTCTTCTATTGCACTAATAAAACAAAACTACAGTAACACTAAAATTGATGATGAAAATTTCATTAACTTTGCATTCACATTAAAAGATTACGTAAACATTTATTGTAGTGTAGCTGCAATGGACACGTTAGCAAGTCTTTTATGTGATGTGGAAGGTTGTGACGTTGGTTTAATGTGAAAAATTGTTCTGCAGGAGCAGTGGCTAGCTGTATTTTGGTTCCACTGGATTGACATCATTGAAAGTTTGTAATAAAATTGTGTCATGTACTAAGCTTTGTGACAGAGTTAGCACTGGCAATTTATTGTGACATTGGGATATGTGACCTTAGGTGTCTGTTATGTGGTGAATCCGTATAGTTGTTGTCCATAGCTTTTGGGATTTTATTTAGTACTTACAGAATATGCCACTGTTCTGTTCTTAGCTACTGTTGTTTTACTCTCACCGACACTGATGGTGAATCTTTTAAAGAAAAAAACATAAATCAGTGCTCCTAAAAAAATTATTTTAAACAAATATGATTTCATGGAAAGATAGATAAAGTTTTATTGAAGATTTATTTTATTAGAAATTGGATTTGAGCAGCATGATTCAGGAAGTTAATCACTTCTGTCAAACTAAGTATTTGAGGGTGAACTTTTCAGAATTGTGACACTTTTAAAGAATTATTTTAACAATGGTTGAGCTACTGTTGCTAAAGTTGTTGTGAATCAAACCTTGTAAAATTAATTAAGAATAAGACAAGATTCCTTCTATTTTTTTTTTTAAATCTTTCTTGCTCCAAGATTTATAAAAGAAATAAAAAAAACCATAAATTTATGTATAATAAATGTTATTTAATTATGTAAATATTTATAATCTTATAAGAAATGGAATATAAGTTTTTCTATTTGCCAAAAAAATAAGTTTTTTTGTTGATTTAAATTTTCACCTAACTTTAAATAATGATATGCTAATTTATTTTTTAATATAACATTAAAAAATATACATTTTGCTGTTATCAATTCAACATCAATTCCATTATAAACTAATTTGATTTTAAAAATACTAATGTTTAGCTATTTTCAAATATATTTATGAGCATTACAGGAAAATATTTTTAATTTTTCACATCCATTTTAAAGAGAATATTAATTACAGAACATTTTAACTTAACACCGATAATTTTTCAGGTAACAATGTTTTGTAGACTCAAATCAAAATGTTGACAATTGAAACCCTATATGGTCCTCAATTAAAATAGCAGTACAATCCCCACCATTTAAAACCAACCATTCTTAATAAAACTTCAATATGAAGATTGTACATTTACATCACACTTCATGAATCTCAACAATCTTAGATACCAATAATTAATTCTTGAAAAAAACTATATAATAAATAAAATCGGCTCAATGCACATGGATTGCACCTATTCAGTGACTATTATATTTAAAAAAATATTATAATAACTACCAAACATTTTGAACATCCTTCAAGAACCTGCATACATTAAGTGTCATTACTTTTACACATGAAGGACACAGAAATATCTAGAGGACTTCAACAGCTTTTATACAAGAGGTGAAGACAGAGAATAAGTAGATCTAAACATGAAAGGCAATTTTTTAATTTCCTTTTTTATTTTGCTTTTTGCTCAAAGATTGAAACTTCAACTATAAGAAACAACAAATACATAGTCACTAGGAATAAATAATCCACACAGTACAATTTCCATAATAATCCCAAAAGCAAAAAAAAAATGACAAATTCTAACATCTAATTTGATGCAAGGTGCCTTAATCTTCCCTCAGCATTTTGCATACTTGTTAATTGAGAAACAAGGCACATTATCTACTTTTACTCTTTTACCTCTGCAAAATTTAGTGAAGACAAATGGATTTCTTTAGTAACCATAAATTTAGAACTCCATGACCTCTAGATTGATGAAAATAATTTCAAAACTTTTTGAGCTAAGATGTGACAGTATCTTCAGTCCTTGGCTTCTTACTTTTTGGTTCTTCGTTGTCTTCCTGATTGAGAGCTCCATTGATAGCTTCAGGACCCAAAAGAGAGACATGCTTGCTAGTAATTTGACGACCTGCCCTCAGTTTTGGACCCCAGTGTCTTTCAGGATTTGGAAGAAAGCGTGCAACTTTCTTAGCTTGAGCCTTGCTGAGAGATGATACAGCACGAGAAAAATTGGCCTTAAAAGGACAGACAAGAAAAGTTTTAGTCACCACACTACACCTGATCATAGTCCAACCAAACCATATGCCAAAATACGAACCATGACCAATGTCTAAGTTCATGGAAATTCACCACATGGCCCAAAAGTCTTGCTATACAATAATTAAATAACAACGATATAAGTTACATTACACATTTCCCATGTCTTACTAGTCTCATGGTTTTGACTAAAATATGTTTAGTAACTTATTGGAAGATGTTTGTGGTGCTTAGTGCTTCATAATACCAAGTTTGGCCAAACAAAGTTTTGTAAAAACATAAGCTTTCTACAACCTCTAACTCACCCACCACAAATCTGTGCACACATCTTAGTTTAGATAAAATCCTCCTCCATGACTTGCTTGAATTAGCCACCAAATAGCACATAATAAAAATGTTGGGAAAAGGAGAAGGGTAATAACCCTACATCTTGCACGAGACCAAATCTTTAATGATTAACATACCTGTAGAACTGGTTCCTTTGCAAGTATGATGCTGCCTGGTTGATCTGCTGGCTGAGGCTTCACTGGATGATTTTTTACCTGAAGGGAGAGATAGCCAATGAACAATGAGTAAAAATCCAAATCATTTCTTTATAAATTTTCCCAGCAAACCCAGGCAAAATAAATAAGTTCTACTCGTAGCGTCTTTAAATGGGGCAATGTGTTTATTTTGGAGCGTTTTATATACATGTCAGAAAAATTCGATTCTGCAGCAAAACAGACTCAACATGTAAATGAAAAGAAAAGGTTTTAAGCATGTGTGATCAATTACCCAGCAACGCATAATATCCCAAATAACATCCATGGGTGCATCTGATTTGAGCCCCAATGGATTAACATGAGTTCCAGATATACGATAGCCTGCATTGATCACTGCGGAACGGAAGATAATTGCCGATGGAGAAGTGCATTTGAGAGTTGCGCAGAGGTTGTGCAGACTCAAAAAGAGGGGAACATCAGGCAATTCCTGCAAAGAATATAATCTTAAAATTAGAGTTTACAAGATTTGGGCAATCTAATTGTAACGTAAAATGTCAGTGCATGTGTCTTAAATGAACATGGAAACACACACCTCTGATATTGTAGTCAACACAGCTGAAATGCGATCGTAAGCTGGATATCTGTCTTTCATAGATTTCACATCTGCTAGAATAGCAGCCACCCATTCTTGGTCATGGATAGGAGCAGACCATATAGGACCACCCATATTGAATTTTTTTCCACAGTCAGTGCATTCTTGAGGAACAACAGGACCAAAACCAGGCAAATATCTAACGCTGGTGTTCTGAAAAGGTAAAATGAAAATAAGTTCCTCCCCTCAACACGTCATGATTTTTATAGTAAATGGAAATAAGGCAATGGATTTAAAAAGCCATGAAAGAAACAAGTAGTATAACATGCCTGCCCTTTTGGTCTATGTGTAATTTCTTTAGTAAAAGGGTGTCCAATTGTAAGAACTTTATATAGATTAAATATGATTTTCCAAATATGCAAGGTGTAATTAGTGCTAACCTTGTGTATTTCTCTATTTGGTTCCTTAGTGTAGTTTTAATTCTTTGTTGCGCATTGTAATCCAGGCAAACTTCACCAGCACTAAACTCAGTATATGACATTAAATATACGAACTGAATCGTAAAAGTAACACTTCCAGACGTCATAATAGAATTGATTATCCACCACAACTCCATATTACATTTTATACTACAAATAACTATTAAAAGTTATGTAAATTGAGATGAGCTAAATGCCCCCTAAAAGTCTAGTTTTAACTTTTACAATTTTTATCTTGTTACTCTTGTTCATCCCTAGCACAAAAGATGGACAGACGAATAAAACATATGAATCCTGCTTTACCAGAGTGAGTAACTCACTTTAGAGTGTAATGTAAATAATATCAGGTCATTGATGAGAACAATAAAATTTATAATTAGATGCATATTTTAAAAAAATAATTACATGTACATAACAAATCATACAAATGTCAAGAACAGCTTACTAACATGACAGCAGGTCTAGATGTACAAAGAAGTTAGAAAATAGTGAATCAGAATGTATTAATGTGACAAAATAATGACAATAACAGACTAGAACAGGCTACACACCTTGGAAATGGTCCTTCCAATGGGCTGCAGGTGGAAAGAATCACAACCAGTGCACTGATAAACATATGAAAGCTTTAGGGGAGTGTTTTTCATAGCACTGGCAGAACTGCAACCAAGTATTTCCTCTTTCAGTCATGGTAAAAGAAAATTATATTTTATGTCACAATCATTAATTTGCAGACACTAACAATATTTACTGAAGGACATGATATTAAAAGTAGAGAACTTACGTATATATGCGAACAAAAACACGTAGATAAAAGTCCATCTGCACGGATAGCACAGGAACGATATACCTCTTGTACCGATTAGCATGACTCTGCAATTGGTAAGAAAGCATCACACGTAAACTTTCAAAATATAGATAGTTACTAAATTGATTCAAACTTTAGCACAATATTTTCGTCTTTCATGACTGATTGGCTATTTAACATCAATCTAGGCATCCAAATAACAGGAGGATACAAATTTAAGTATTAACAAACCCTCAAGATGTTAGGGTATATCATTATGTATTCAGGAAGTCAATGACTCTTGCTTTTACATTGCATAGAAATATTTAGCCAACTACTCGCATAATTGTTTGTCTGATTTAAATTAATATTGCTTCCAGTTTTCTTATTTACATTTCATCGGCCCATCAAATTGCTAAAGAATATAGCCTTATCCCCTGTTGTTATTCCTCTATTGGATTAATTCACTTGGCCTTATTGGTGGAGCAAATCCATAGTTCCATCACCAACATGACTAAGGGACTGCACAAATACTCTCAATCAAGCAAATTCGTAGTTAATAATTCCCATATCTAACATAGGCCTCAGGAATAAGATAGTTTATGATTCAATCAAATGGATATAATAATTTTAATGCATGCAAACAATAATTTTCAAATATGATGCACCAATTCAATATATAGGTTTTATTCTACCTATTAAAGTATCCTACCCATACTGTACCTGTTTCTTTAAGGAATTTTCAATTCCCTGTACTTGTGTCATGCCAAACCTGTATCACATTTTGTATGCATACCTATCTTGGGGTACAATTATACAACTAGAAAGCTGCAAAGTGTATAGAACATAAAAATTTCTCCTATATGTTACTACATATTAGAAAGCATACTATAGACATGAACCGTTTGAATTGTATTTTATCATGACATCTTCTCGAAATATTACTATTCTTACACAAAGATTATTGGGGACATTTGTTTTGGTTTGTCGATAAAATGTCATAAATATATTAACAAAAAGGCTAGTTGTAATTTTCTGGAATTTTTTTCTAAGGTTCGTAAGATGAAGTACCAGAACAGAAAATCAGAACCAAAAAGAAAATACAACAGTTACAGCATCATTTATTACAAATAGAAAAGGAGCTTCTATGCTCGCCATTTCTGACATTTTCTCAAATGCTACCAGATGACTTCCTTTCGATGACTGTACAAGTAGCTAGCTACTAAAAAACAGTTAACCCAAACAATCCCGAAATAATAGTACGATTTTATATTGATGAGACAATCATATATCTATTGTCCTTGAAAGTATATATACCTCAATGCAAGCCAGCACAATCCTCAAAGCCATTTCATGGCAATATTTCCCTCTCAATGGGTATGATCCATATCTAGTGTGAATAGCAATTGTTAGATGTTCAGTCCACCAATCAAACAAATGCCAAAGAAAGTTTAGAGCCAATAAGAGTAATAACATTACTTTGAATAGCAGACCTCCCCATTCCCCCCACAGAGCACAGCCATGTCTGTTGCAGTACACATCAGCATACCTCCATCAACAACAGATTGGACTGCTGAATCCAGAAACACAGAAGGTGAACCATAAGGATCAAGATCAACCTGAAAAAAACAGCACACATAAAGGTCATGAAAAGCACACTTCCTCAGAAAGGTTAACACAAGTACATAACCGTAGCATCCACTTACAACATCAAATTCTTTAGGGTGGGTTAGCATATATACACGAGCATCTGCAAGATGAGACTCAACTTTTGAAACTGCAACTGAACCATTGAATTTGATGTTTCTTCTACAAGCATCAACAGAAGCTGCCAAATGCAAAAGAAAAAAAAAAACTTCTAGTAAGCATTGCTTAAGCTGAAAAATCAAAGTGCACACTAATCTCAAAAAAGATAATATCAATTGTAAATACCCAATGAGCAGACAAACCATAAAAAGGCAGAACTTTCAATGTCTAAAACCATATAATAAAATTCAAGGACAATATAAGCTTAAAAAATCATGAAGCACCTTGATCGTTGTCCACAGCAACAACCTGACCAATTCCATCCACTTCGCGGGCATATCTGAGAGACCTTAGCCCAGATGCAGACAAAGCCTGTATGCCGGCAAGAGAACAGTTATATTATACACATGATACTTGGTCTGGATTTGAATTTCAGTGAAAAATATTTAAATTAAATCAATATTGAATAGACAATAATCATGGTGTAAAATGACGTCAAAGAGTTCCTATATAAATGAAATCTAGCAACTACACAAAACCTCAAGAACTCTCGGGGGCTTCAGTTCCCTCCGTCCTTTTCCTTCTGAAGGATTGATTTGCCCTTCTGTAGTGCTACATTCTTCAGTGACCTTCACCGAATCTTCTTCCATAGTGCTGCAAGGTTCTTCTGGAGATATCTCTTCCTCTATTTTGCATTCCCCATTAGATTTATGATCTTCTGGTGGAGTTGTGTCAGGTTCCTCCTCCTTAACCAATTCAGAAGGTTCACTATTTTCAGGTACTTTTGGAGCCCCTTTTGTTTTCTTGGACAAATGTGCCTCGTGCTCTTGCTTCCTTTTGGATATAAATGTTCTCAAAACAGCTACTGATATATCCCTGTTATTAACCTAATAATTATAAAGAAGGAAGAAAGGTCAGTCTATACTGAACTAATATTGAATTCATCAGTTCACCCCTAGAAGAAAAGGTTAATAAGCAGAGGAATCACATGTAAACATAACAAAAGAGAATGAATAATGACTTGCTCATAAAATCATACTAGTAACCATCTTAATAACCTAACCAATAACCGTCATCTCAAATAAATTGGAGAGGTTCTAACATCATCCAATTCTTCAACTTTCAACATTTGCCTATCATGAAACATACAAAAGATGTATCTGATGACAGAGGGGAAACTACAAATTTGAACTGGGGTTTTCAGCACAAGCAATATTTCAAAGCCAAACCCCAAAAAAACTAAAATTTATATAAATAAAAAGGCACGCTTCATCACCTGAGTTTTGTTATAGAAGACTTCATTTTTTGCGTGCATGAGAATCTCAGCTTCTCCCTCCTTGATGATTTTGTAATCATTGAGATCTGAAGACATTGTCGTTCCTATATCATGCAAAAACAAATTCAGGGTGTGTTCTTTCTCCTCTGCTCGTTCTACGGTTTTGGAGCAGAAAAAAGACCAAACCTTGAAAAGAGAAAGTGGGTTTGTTCCGATTCTAGTTGCTGTAACAAGCTTCAATTGCAGTTTTAGAACGTGGGACTGGGTAACCAACATAGCAAGGGTTTATATACATGGCTTTCAATTGGAATAACTGAAAACCCTATTGCGAGATTTTCAATTTTTCTTAGCCAAAGGCGAAACAGTTTTTTTTTTTTCTTCTTAAACCCTAACTGCATCCCAATAAATGCCTCGTGGGGTCAAAGTCAAAAAAATTACCAAAGTCGTAAATTACAGAAGCGAGTCAATATTATAACATTCTAATATAAACTATCGGTAACATCTTTATTATACGCATATTTTAAATATTTAAAAAAAATAATTAAAAGAGTAATATTAAAAAAGCATAAAGGATATATAGTTATATATAATATAGATATAATTATAAATAAAACAAAATTTACTAATCAAAATAAAAAATATTGTAAATAATATTATGAGTAATCATCTAAATTTGAAAAATAATTACCAAAATAATAAAAGTGATTTATTATGTAATTATTTAAATTTAAAAAAGTAGTTATTAAAATGATAAGATTGGAAAAGTAAAAAAGATAAAAAAATATATTTCTTTTATTTGAATTTAAAATGATAAAATTAAAAAGTAGAAAAAAGATACTCAAAAGGAATATCTTTTTTATTTATATTAGCATAATCACGATCACTACTAGGAATGTCAAAAAAATCCGTACCCGCGGGTATCCGCGGATAAAACCCGCAACGAGTAGGACATTGATATTAAAAATGGATACCCGTTATCCGTGGGTATAGGTATTTTTGATACCCGCATGTTAACGGGGCGGGTACGAATATCATAGTATCCGTACCCGTGAATACTCGTACCCGCTAAACTTTAATTCACAAAAAGTACCCTCATATATATCTATATATATATATATATATATATATATATATATATATATATATATATATTAATAAAAAAAATTTTAGCCAAATTTTTTCTAAGTTGCACATTTTATCTTCTGTCTTCATTCTTCAAACTTCAAGTATTGGTACGTTATCTTCTTCCAAGTACACGCATTGACGTTCTTCTCTTTCCTTTATTTGATATTTGAAATTGGGCATATACATCAAATCCTAGATAAATAATGACGTTTATGGTATGCTTGTTGTCAGATCATGAAATCAAAATAAGAATACTTGACACGTAGCAATTGAGGTTTATTATTTGTTTATTTTGATGGACTTTTTGATCAAGACACTAATTAAAGAATTTTAATTGTGTTGAATGTCATTTTATATTTACTTTTATAATTATTTGGACTTGTGTGAACTTGAGTTTATTTGAACTTTATTTAAAATTTATGACATTGATATATTTTATTTTATTTTATTTTATTTGAATTTATGATTAAATATTTGTTTTTTAAATAATTTTGTAAATACCCGCGGGTACCCGTGGATACCCGCGGATATGAAAATAATAGGCGGATACCCACATAATGGATATCCGACAGATATGGATACAGGTACGGGGCATATATTTATCTAGCTGGTAGGGTACGGGAGAGTTACTACCCGTACCTTACCCACCTCGTTGACATCCCTAATCACTACCGCATATGTGTGTAGTCACTTTTTAAGTATATATGATATTAAGTGATGATATTATAATATTAATAAATTAATATATATATATATATATATATAAAGTAAATTTATATGTATTAAAAATAGGGTTAAATATGTTTTTGGTCTCTTAAGTTTAAGTAAATTTTTGAATTAGTCCTTCTTCAAAATTTTATATTAATTTAGTCCTTCATCTGTAGAAATGCGTGAATTTAGTCATTCTTACAAAATTTTGTTAAGTTTATTTGACATTTTAAACATATTTTATGATAATATTTGAGTTAACATTGAAGTTAAAATGTGTCATGGTGTAAACAATTCAAATACTATCATTAAATGCGTTGAAATGTCATATAAACTTAACAAAATTTGATTAAAAAAATTAAATTCACGCATTTTTAAAGTTAAAGGACTAAATTGATCAAACATTTTGAAAATAGACTAATTCCAAATTTCACTAAAACTTGAGGGACCAAAAACATATTTAACCCTTAAAAATCAAGTGGAATAAACGAGTGAAAATAGATAAAATAACTATTAATGATTGAAGGAGAACGAAAATAACGGTTAAACTAGTTTTATAAAAAAAAACATGTAAAAATAATTATTCTTCTTTAAATAAATAATTATTGTAAATTAGGAATAAGTAGATGTGTACAAAAAAGAGAAAATCTTCTTTATATATAACTAGTCTAAGCACAAGAGCTATCGTATCGGTGTGTATGCATTTTTTTAAAATATATATGATATTATATTAGTAGATGATGATATTCTAATGATATTAAGTTAATATATAAACCAAATTTATATTTATTAAAACAAAGTGAAAAAAAGATGAAAAAATAACTGTCGATGAATAAGAAAAAAAGAAGAAGATATAAGATAGACAATTTGATAAAGAACATGTAAAAGTAATGGGTTAATGTTTAAAAATTTAACAAAATAATTATGTTGTAAAGGATAAAATTGAAATTATGAAATATAGATACAAAAAATGGAATCATGTTTATAGATTACTAGCGTAAACACACGTGCGAGTGTACACAATTTTTAAATATGAATCATATTATATTAGTAAGTTATCAACAAAATAAATTTATATTTATTAAAAATAAAGTGGAATGAATGAAAAAAAGATGAAAAAAATAATTGTTGATGAATAGGAAAAAAAAGAGAAAGAAGATAGACAGTTGTATAGAAGACATGTAAAAATACAGTTGTATAGAAGACATGTAAAAATAACTGTCAATTTTTAAAATTTAATAAATAATTATATAAAAAGGGTAAAATTGAAATTATGAAATGTGAACAAAAAAGAGACAATCATCTTTATATATGATTATAGATTATAGATATATAATTATAGATTATAGATAATAAAATAGTAATATATATATATATATATATATATATATATATATATATATAAAAGAAAATTTGGTGTCATTTTTTTCACTTTTACTTTTTAAATTACTGTTTTATTTAAATTTAACTAATTTTTTAAATTTAAGTATTTTTTTTTTAAATTTAACTACTTTTTAAAATTAAATAAATAAAAATAAAAATAAAAATTCATTTACTAAATAAATAAAAATCAATTGTAAAACAAATAAAAATATTTATAGTTAAATTGTAAAAGTTAGTTATATGTTTTTATAATTAGAATTTTATTATTTTTTGTTACAAAAAGGTGAACATACGTGTGTGCATGTAATAGTCTATTACATCTATTACATATTAAGAAAAGAAGATACCACAAAAATTACTACATTACTCATTTTCTTTTATTGACACATGTCAAAAAAATTAGTTTTTTCGTCATTTTAAAACTATGGTACAAAAGGACCCGGGTTCAAATCCTACAAAAGTCAATTTGTTTTTATTTTTTCATTTATTTATGATTTCAGCTATAATATTAATTATAAATAATATTATTATTTGTAATATTTTTATAAGTATTAGTATTTCTAATTATTAATAATAATATTATTATAAATATTATTTATAGTGATAGTAGTAAATTATAACAAATCTATTACATATTAAGAAAAGAAGATACCACAAAAATTACTACATTACTCATTTTCTTTTATTGACACGTGTCAAAAAAATCAGTTTTTTCGTCATTTTAAAACTCTGGTACAAAAGGACCGGGTTCAAATCCTACAAAAGTCAATTTGTTTTTATTTTTTCATTTATTTATGATTTCAGCTATAATATTAATTATAAATAATATTATTATTTGTAATATTTTTATAAGTATTAGTATTTCTAATTATTAATAATATTATTATTATAAATATTATTTATAGTGATAGTAGTAAATTATAACAAATATTAATATTATCATTATAATAATAATTGTTATTATTATTATATTTTACTATTATATGTTATTACTATTAGTATTATTAACATTATTAGTGGTAAAGTTATTACTCTTATTTGTAATATATAATATTATTATTATTATATATTTTTGTTAGTAATTACGTCTCAATTTTTATTAGGTTATGATAAATTATTTTTTTGTCTTAAACTTAAAAAAAAAGGTATATTGATAAATATATGATTAGTTTAAAATTTCACTCCAACATGTCATTGTTGATGTTCATACCCATTCAAATTTGAAGGATTTGTCCACCATTATTGAATTATGTCAATCTTTGATAAAAATAAACAAATTAAAGATATTTTACTTGATTGATTGTCTAATTCATTTTATTTAACTCTTAATGTTTCATTTTCTACAACGAAGATTATCAAAACAAAATTTGGAATAAGATGAAAGATGAATTTCTTGAACACAATATGGTTATTTACATTCAAAAAGGAATAAATGGAGAATTTTATTCTGAATAAATTATTGATGAGTTCAAAATTTTTTACTATAAATTATTTTGGCTCCTCCAAAATTATTGGTCAAGATCCGTCACGGGTTATTATTATTAACTATAATTAATAATCATTATTACTATCAACTATAAATATTATTATCATTATTATTAATTATAATTATTTTTATTATTATATTACTATTATTATTATTAATAAGAACTATAATTATTATAATAGTTATTATTATTATTATTGTTGTTTTTATTATTATTATTAGATACACATCTTACTTTTACTTATTATGTAGGAATCATGTTTCGTTTACTTGTCATTTTTATTTGTTTTGTTGTTCCTTTATCTTTCCATTTGAACAATTATTTCAATTTAAAAAAAAAATTGATACTAAAATTAGTAAAATAATAAAACTGAAAAATAATTCTTTTATTATAAATAATTATTTAAATTTAAAATTTAATAATTAAGAGGATAAAATTGATAAAATAAAAAAGACATCAAAGATGTTTATCTCTTTATATATTAATTGTATTAATATTAATATTATTATTATTATTAGTAGTATTAGTATTATTTTTTTTATCACTACACGATATTATTATTATTATTATAATTAGACACATATTTTACTTTTATTTACTACGGGATCATATTTTAATTACTTATTTTTTGTATTTGTTTTGTTATTCATTTTATCTCTATATTTTGGTATTTCTTGAATTGAAAAAAAATAGTTACTAAAATTAGTAGAATGATAAAAGTGAAAAATAATTTTTTATTATGAATAATTATTTAAATTTAATAAATAATAATTAAGAGGATAAAATTGTAAAAACAAAAAAAGGATATAAAAAATGTGTAACTCTTTATATATTTAGTTAGTGAATTATTATTATTATTATTACTATTATTATTATTATTATCACTATGGGATATTATTATAATGGTATTATTATCGCTACGAGATATAATTATTATTATAGTTACACACACATCTTAATTTTATTTACTATGAGATCATATTTTAATTGGTTGTCCTTCTTAATTGTTTTGCTGTTTATGCATATCTTTATATATAATTATAGATTATTAGTATGTCAACATTAGCCTTGGTATTTGCATTGACATTAATATTTATAGCATAAAAATTATTATTATTATCATTTGTTTGTTATTATTAGTATCATCATCATCATCATCATCATCATCATCATCATCATCATCATCATCATCATCATTATTATTATTATTATTATTCATAGTGATGTTATTAGTATAAGTTTTTTTTTTAATTATAAAAAACGTTATTATACTAAATTCTTTTACTAAATAGATTTTTAATCTTTTAAAAATTTTATAATTTATAATTTATATTATTATTATTTTTAATGGTTAAATAAATATAATAACAATAATATTGTTATTGTAAACAGATTTGAAATAAATAAAAATGTGCACGGGTCATATACTATTATAATTATTTTGTAAAATTAATTAACTGCACCATATTGTGATATTAATTTTATTTATTATATTTAAGACTGAATTTACACTTTATTTCATTAATAATAACATTTACAACAATATAACCTAATTTTCATGATATTTATTATTTTATTTCAATATTATTGTTATTATTATCAATTATAACTCTAATTATTATTATTATTATTATTAGCTCTAATTATAATAATAATTATTATTATTATTGTTAACTATAAATGTTGTTATTAACTATAATTATTATGACCAATATTACTACCAACTATAAGTATTATTATTATTATTATTAACTATAATTATTTCTATTATTATATTACTATTATTGTTATTATTACTACTATTATTATTAATTAGAACTATCATTATTATAATAGTTATTATTATTATTGTTTTTATTATTATGGTTACATACACATTTTACTTTTACTTACTATCTATGAATCATGTTTCAATTACTTTATCCTTTTATTTGTTTTGTTGTTTATTCATCTTTACATTTGAATAATTATTTCAATTCAAAAAAATAGTTACTAAAATTAGTGAAATAATAAAACTGAAAAATAATTTTTTTATTTTAAATAATTATTTAAGTTTAAAATATAACAATTAAGAGGATAAAATTGAAAAAACAAAAGAGGAGACCAAAGTTGTTTATCTCTTTATATATGTAGTTGTATTATTATTATTATTAGTAGTAGTATTTTTTTTATCACTACGAGATATTATTTTAGTGTTATTATTATTATTATTGTTATTGTTATTATTATTATTATTATTATTATTATTATTATTATTATTTTATTATAGTTAAACATACATTTTACATTTATTTACTACGGGATCATATCTCAATTACTTGCACTTTTTCTTTGTTTTGCTGTTCATTTTATTTTTATATCTGTGTAATTATTTGCATTAAAAATATAGTTGCTAAAATTATTAAAATGATAAAATGGACAAATAATTTTTATTATGAATAATTATTTTAATTTAACAAATAATAATTAAGAGGATAAAATTGTATAAACAAAAGAGGACACAATAAATGTATATCTCTTTACATATGTAGTTATTGTATTATTATTATTATTTTATCACTACGATATATTATTATAATGATATTATTATTATTATAGTTAGACACACATTTTAAATTAATTTACTACGGGATCGTATTTCAATTACTTGTCATTTTTATTTGTTTTGTTGTTAATGTATATCATTATATATAATTATAGATTATTATAGTTGACATAAGTCTTAGTGTTAGCATTAATATTAATATTTATAATATAAATATTATTTTTATTATTATTATTACTATTCATAATTGTGTTATTATTATAAGTGTATTTTTTTTTAATTATAAAAAACTTTGTTATACTAAATACTTTTGCTAAATATAATTTTAATCTTTTAAAATTTTTAAAATTTATAATTTATATAATATTATTATTATTAGTATTTTTAATGGTTAAATAAATATAATAACAATTATATTATTATTTTAAAAAAATTGAAATAAAAAAATATACGCACAGATCATAGGCTATTATAATTATTTCGCAAAATCAATTAATTATATTATATTGTGATATCAATTCCATTTATTATATTTAAAACTGAAATTATTATTGCATCACTTAGATTTACTAATTACTTTAATAACAACATTTACAACAATATAACTTAATTTTCATAATATTTAATTACATAATACTTTCAATATTTTATTATTTTAATATAAGGATGGTAACACGATGCCGCAAAGACAAGTTTCACTATGCCATACTGATCCCCATCAAAAAAATTCATCATCATCCCATACTCAACCCAACGGGTATCAAACTTTTGTCTCGTCCCTATGCTCACAGGGTAACAGGTATATACTTGTACTCATATCCATACCAACTTTCTTACTATTTAAATATTAATTAATTAATTATTATAAAATAATAAAAAATTATGACGAATGAAACATAATATTATCAAATATTCAATATTAAAATAAAGTTTAGTTTTAACAAAATATCTTTATATACATATTTTTAATGAAAACAATATAAAGCATATCTTTAATTCATTATAGAACCAAATCCTAAAGGTGTATGCTCATGTATAAAAATACATTCATGTTGTTCTATCAGAGAAAGGTAAACTACCACAAAGGAAATTTGATCATAATGCCACAATTCAATGTAAATTCATTTTAATAATGACATTGATAAATCAATTACTTTATCGTTGCTTCGTCATATGTATATATTTATATATGTAGAACTCACATGGATATACATTTCAATGATATTTGTAAGGCTCAATTATCTGCTCTTATTTTTAAGGGTTGCCCCTAATTAGTTTGATATAAAGACTGATTCATAGGGTGTCAAGACCCCTAAAGCAGCCAAGGTCCCTCATTCTGCACTCAATTACCAAAATCAGTGCTCTCACTCTTCCCTTCTTTCTCCACAAAAGCTCTGCTAGGGTTTGGGTCTTACCCTTCTTTGCGTTAACTCAACTCCATTCTTATTCATGTAAGTTGATTCTCCACCGTACCTTTTTCATTCTCATCTTTGTCATCATGATTCTAACTAGGGTTCACCATGGTAACCCATTTTGAATCCATTCCACTGTTTTACAAATCGTGAATCTGCTCCGTGGTCGATAGTACTCACTTGCTTGGGTGCCGGGATATTCTGCTAGCTTTTTTCAGGTAAGGAAAGCTAAGGTTTATGTATTTAAAGTTATTTTTCCGATTTTTGGTCTGTTTGTATGGCTGTGATGCTTGAATGAGGTTGTAGGTCGAATAAAAATGTATGGTGTGCGAGTATGTTTGATTGATGTGACGCTACTCTTTTTCTACATTGCACACTTTTCGTAAAATGAATATTCCTACTGCGTTAACCGTTGGATCGAGCTGAAATTTTAACATCTGATCCTTAACACAAAATTCTTGACTTTGACCGGTCGGATCTTTAATTGGAGCTCTGTAGTGAGAGCAGTTTTTATCGCAAGGTCACTGTAGTTTGGTTGTTGACAACACTGTGCACTTTTCGTAAAATAAAAGTTACTACTTCGTTAACCGTTGGATCGAGCTAATATTTTAACAGTTGATCCTTAACACATAGTTTTTGACTTTGACCGGTCCGATCTCTGTAGGAGAGAAGTTTTTATCGCAAGATCACTGTAGTTTGGTTGATGACAACATTGACCTTTGTTGCTTGTTTGGTGTACAATTTTCTTTATAGTTATTCAATTAAGTTGGTTCTTGTTTCATTTGGTTCTTGATTTAATCATATTTAATTTGAATATAAATACAAAAATTTTCTGAGCTTTACACAAGCTGCAATTTTATTTCTAAAATCCCAAAATCGTTTGCATAATGTGATGTTAAGTTGGATTGCTATGTTAAAGCATGAGATGAGTGAATATGCATGAGTAAAGATGGTTTATGGGTGGTGAATGATGAGTTTGGCATGATCTTGGTATGGAATATACATGAATGGTTGGTTATATATGTGGTCATGAATTTGGTATGAATGAGAAAATCTATAGTCTGCGATGAATGAGTTTAACATGATTTGGATATGCTACATGTATGGCTGGTTCCATGGTTTGAGAATGATGAGTTGGTATGTATTTGACATGGAATAAGAGTGAGGGTTGGTTATAAAGGTTGGCATGAGACTTATATGCATGACAAGTATTAATTGGTTTATGAAATATGAATCGTATGTGGTTAGGACGTAATTCCATGAGCCTCTAGGTGAGACTTCATGGTGGTGCCTCAGTTGGTCGGGACGTAATTTCATGACCCTTGTTAGTGGGAGTTAGGGATGTCAACGGGGCGGGTAGGGTACGGGTAGTAGCTCCCACGTACCCTACCCGCTGGATAAATATCTGCCCCGTACCCGTATCCATATCCGTTGGGTATCCATTTTGCGGGTATCCACCTATTTTTTTCATATCCACGGGTATCCACGGGTACCCGCGGATATTTATAAAATTATTTAAAAAACAAATATTTAATCATAAATTCAAATAAAATAAAATAAAATACATCACTGTCATAAATTTTAAATAAAGTTCAAATAAACTCAAGTTGATACAAGTCCAAATAATTGTAAAAGTAGATATAAAATGACGTTCAACACAATGAAAATTCTTTAATTAGTGCTTTGATCAACAAACTCACTTTCTCTGATTAGTTCCTGAAAAATAAACAAAATAAGAAAATAATAAACCTCAATTGTCACATGACAAGTATTCTTATTTTGATTCCATCATTTGACTACAAGCATACCATAAACGTCATTGTCTATATAAGGTTTGATGTATATGTCCAATTTCAAAGAAAAGAAAGAGAAGAATGTCAAGGGGTGTAAGTTTAGCGGGTACGGGTATCCACGGGTACGAATACTATGATACCCGTACCCGCCCCGTTAACATGCGGGTATCAGAAATACCCGTACCCGCGGGTAGCGGGTATCCATTTTTAATATCAATTTTCTATCCGTTGTGGGTTTTATCCGCGAATACCCGCGGGTACGAATTTTTTTGACATCCCTAGTAGGAGTTCATGGTGGTGCTCTATCTATATAATTTGGTTAGGATTTAAGATAAGGTTACATCTTGACACTCTAAGGAGTTAGTTAGTCTCACCTAGAGGGGACTAACTCTTGTGGTGAGAGTAGCAGGAGGCCTGAAATTCATTAAGGGCTAACCTCGTGTGTGGGGGTTGAGACATTGTAACACTTAGCTCGGGGGTGAGCAACTCGGTAGAGCAGGAAAATCCACCACAAGTGCAAGCATCCGCTGAATCCGACTAAATTATATATATCCGGATGAGTCTTGTCTGAGTCTTGGTGTATTGTTTGCAAGTCATAACATGATGGGTTGACATATGTATCTTGAACTATGAAATTGTATGTAACTGCATGATAAACTATTTTTCGGCTCTAGCTTACCCTTCTGTTGTTTGTTGTATGTTTGGAATGTGTGGTTTTCTCTTTTTGCGATGATCGTCAATTTATTGATGTGAGCAGATGCGAGGAACACCCGTGGTCAACAGGGAGGTGATGGTTCCGCTGCGTAGCTCACCTGGGCTGAATTCTACTATTTTGGGCTTTCTGATAGGGCTATGGCCCATGTACTATTTTGGTTAAAATACCTTTTTGGTCCCAATTTTCGTCAACTTTTTTCAAATAGGTCCCAATTTTTGCGGGGTGCTCAAATAGGTCCTAATTTTTGTCAATTTGATTCAATTAGGTCCTAATTGGGTAACGCCGTTTAAATTGATAATGTTTCATTGTACAGTTGGCTTTTCTTTGCTATGTGTCCAAATACTAATCCTACGTGTCAATGTTTCTTTACAATGAGGTGGTTAATTAGTGGGTTAAACACATTACGTTTTTAATTAAATACAAATAATGAAAATTTAAAAAATAAAGTGTTAGGGTTTATAAAAAGTCGAAGAAGCCATCTCATGTGTGAACTTGGTCATGCTTGGAACGTTGAAGCTTTGTTGCAGTTATGTCTCAGACCCAATCATCTTCTTCATATTGTAATAACTGTGTGCAGCGTAGTGTTCCCTCTTCTCGCACCCAAGCTTTAAGACCCATTTGTGACTGTGAGGAAGCTGTAGTTCTAAGGACAGCAAGAACTCCGAGAAATGTGGGTAAAAAGTTCTGGGGTTGTGCTAACTACAAGGTAAGATTGATTTAATTGCTATTGTTCTGGGTATGTCCGATTTAATGAATCTTTTATGTATTTTCTGTTCATCGACAGCGCTAGAGTGAAGGTGGTGGTGTTTGCTGCAATTTTTTCAAATGGTGGTATGAAGACGTTGATGAAGAAAAAGAAGTTATTATTGTGAACCATAACATGAAGATATAAGATCTCAAGAATGTAGTTAAGGCTCTGAAGAAATGGTTTAATGTATTAGCAGTAGTGGTTTGTATTGTTGGGTTGATAAATGTGGTGATGTTGGCGTTGATGTTGAAAAATTGACAGAAAAGGGTTGTAATTGTGAAGCTAATGATGTACGAACTTTCCAAAATTATGAATGAATTAAGTTATTTATATTCAATCAGGTCCTTACTTTTGTTAGTTATGTTCAAATAGGTCCCTACTTTTGTTATTTATGTTCAAATAGGTCCCAAAATTTAAAAATGATGTTTAATTAGATTCTATACTGGATAAACTTTTCCTGTTTAATAGATCAAATGGCATTGTAACTAGTATAATAATGTCAATAGTAATAAAATTTTGGTTAAATTACCCTTTTGGTCCCTCTATTTGTCATGAAATTTCGTTTTGGTCCTCTCGTTTTTCGTTGTCTCAATTTGGTCCTCATTTTCTTAAAAATGACTCAATTTGGTCCTCACCGTTAACTTTGACCAGACGGTGTTAAAGTCAACGCTACGTGTCAATTTCTGGTTTTTTTGAATTTTTTTTATTTTTTTTGATTTTTTTTTTGATTTTTTTTGATTTTTTTTTTAATTTTTTTCTTTTTGACACGTGTCACTTCACAGTTTTGCCACGTGTCAAAGTGACTCAATTTGGTCCCTATATTTGTTTTTAGTTTCAA
>Ga0214543_1001129_pt1 | contig 50067 bp, 25 predicted proteins | sample CNSS2metaG_FD_160094 | JGI IMG/M metagenome (GOLD analysis project Ga0214543, IMG submission 160094) | Root nodule microbial communities from cowpea collected in UCLA plant growth center, Los Angeles, California, USA - CNSS2 | ecosystem: Host-associated > Plants > Roots > Nodule | place: USA... | reverse complement strand
CACAAAAATCTACAAGTCTAAAATCCACAGAAGACAAGTCCACCTAAAAAGCTTATTCTAAAAACCTAATTTGGATCTCATAACCAAAAAATTACTCAATCAATAGGGATTCAATCAACAATGTAGTAAGTTCAATCAACAAGAATACAATCACTAACCTGGATGCTTCAAAAATCTGTTGGGTTCGAACAAAAATTCGTAAACCGCACTTACGAAAATCCCTAAATCTGCGACGAAGCTCGTCAGCGCACCCTTTCTCGCCCAAACCTCCACGCTCGTCACAACATTCGTCTTGTGAGAGCAGCTCGCATCGTAACAAAACCTCGCCTCCTCGCAACAGGTGGCGTCTTTGAAGAAGCTAGCCTCATTGGAGTATTGTTCTTGTCGCCCACTTGCCTCGATGGAGTTTCGTCACTCATGGAAGAAAACGTACGCCACAGAGAATGAGGGAAATGTCGAGGCTGACTCGAGGGAAGGGGAAAGTGGAAGGGGGAAAAGTGAAATCTGATGTTTTCCCTCTATACGTTAACCTAAAGTTTAATTTTTTTTTATCTCAGTAGTATATGCGTGGGCTAGCCGACGCAAACAATTTAATTTGTTATGCGTGGGCCATCCGACGCAACTTATTGTTGATTTGCGTCGGCCAAACCGATGAGAATCTAAAATTAATATTTTTTTCATTTCTACGAAGATATAATTTTTGTTTCTAAATAACTTTTTGGTTACTGTCGATTTTGCGTGGGTCTGGCCGTCGTATTTTGCGTCCTACACTGATCCGACGCCATAATTTCGACGCTAAAACCGCGCATTCTTGTAGTGACTATATAACAATAAAGGTCCATAACACTATTGTTTTAAAATTTTAAAGATATAAGTAGTATCAAATGCCTTATCATGAAGATTTTTTTTCATAGTTTTCATTCTTTAATTTTAGAAATGTCAGAATTTATATAGAAAAATATTCATTAATAATACATGTTTATCATTTTGATCATATAATAATTATCATGTTCTAGATATCTTAATTCTTCAATCTAATAATATAAAACACTTATATTAACTAAAGTATACTCAACTCCACTTATCATATAATTTGACCATAAAACTATACGATTCAATAGATTATTCTAACCAAATGCAAAACATAAGAAGAATCCTATTGACATATTTTATAATATCACTAATCATAAATTATAATTAATTTTTTTATATTATATTATATATATATATATATATATATATATATATATATATATATATATATATCATTTTAAATAATTAAAGATGATTTATTTCATAATTTATTAAAATCTTATTTATCAATAAATATTATCATTGTGTAAGGTGAAATGTGTGCATTAACCTAAAAAAGACAAATAATAACACATAAAATTGCAGCTATAATATGTATACATTATCCAAACTCATAAAATAATATATATACAACATAGTATATTAGTATATAGAATAATAAGTATACAATTTTATGTAAAATAGATAATGCCAAAATTTAATATAAGTAATTTACACATTCCTGGTTCAATATATACCAACAAGAAATACTCTTGATACCTAAAAAAAACTTGATGTAATTGGGTTAAAAAGACTATATTTATTCATTTCTAGAGTTTAGGGATCAAAATGTATCAAAGTTTCAGACAGGACAAATTTCAATTTTGGATCAAGGTTCAGGAACTAAAAACATACTTAACCTAATTAAAAATAATAATATAAACAGTATATAAATATATACATTAACGAGAAAACATAAAGGAAAAAAATGTCTTTTTTTTTTAATTTAAAGGTATAAATACAACATAATTATAATTTTTTTGTTCTATTTTATGTTTTTCTTCTTTTGGAAAAAAAGACAAAGAATTCATTATATCTATATTTATATAATTTAACTCTTTACTAAAAAAATTATAGATTTTTTTTAAAACATTGCACATTTATTTACACTAATGTTTTATATCATTTATTTAATAACCGTTTAGAATGTTGTTATGAACTGTAATTTGTGTAGTATAATGTATTAAAACAAAAGGCTTTGGATTATGTGTGCAAGTGACTGCTAGTTTGTCCAAGGTAAATGTGAGTGAGTCAAAGTGAAAGAAACTTTAGAACAAAAACGATTCAACATCATTTTCAAGAGTTTAAAAACTTTGAATGAAAAATTTATAATGAAAACATCAAATGTCCAATTTTTTTTTTTAAATTACCAAAATCGATAGTTTAATTATTTTTTTACAAAAATAAATAAAACATACAAATTTGATACAATTTCATTGTAAAAAAATTAAATCAAAATGACACAATTTTAGTATAAAATATTTTAAATTTGAAGTACTAAGTTTTGCAAACATAATATGCTTATAATTTTTGTAAAATACTATAAGTTCAATTTTTCTCCCTCTTTTAATTTTGAAATTTATTATTGTTCTTCGAAGACTATGTAAATAATTATTTTAATATAAAACACTATTTGAAAGACTAAAAGTATTATACTTTGAAACCAAAAGGACTAAATATAGATAAATTAAAAAAAGGTAAAACCATGTTTAAACAAGTTTAAAAGTTATTTTAGTATAAAATTTGAATGTGAGAAATTGATAAATGTTATTGGGACCTTGAGAAGAAAATGGTTAGCAACAATAAGAAAATATATATATAAAGGTCCAAAAATGAAATGCCAAAGAAGGACGGCCATAACAAATAAGATTCAATAAAAACAAGGCTTCAAGATTCCGGTCTATTCAAGGTTCTCTTCTAAGCCTCTCCAATTTAATTAACAATACAATACGTCCCTTTTTATGTTTTCTATGCTAAATATATTCTTTTTTTTTATCATTAATTTATAATACTTTTAGCATTCCTCTCATGAATAATAACCACAATTACAAGGTTTTTCTTAAGCTTCATTACCTAATTCATTATTATTTTTTAAATATTGATTGATACATATAAATAGAATTTAGATTTATCGTGAGATTTTGGTTTTGTCCATTTACCATGTCTTTAAAATATACTATAAACTCTAATTTTGATATTTTAAAATGTATTAAAAATTTTAATATATTAATATAATGTATTTTAAGAACTCAACAGAAAAGTAATACACAAAAATCAACAAAAAAAAAATCTAGAATCATAAATATATTGTAAAGGCCTAGATCTTCAATTCTCACAACCAATTATTTTGAAAAAAAAAATACATCGGTTTGTCATGCAATTTTAAGATTATACGTTATAATTAAATTTCTCTGTATTGATTAAAAAAAAAATCTTAACTAGTGTTCTACACATTTGTGTTTAATTCAATTTTCTAAATAAGAGCATTACGATAATTAAATAAATAATCAAATTCTTATCTATTTTTTATTCTATCAAATCAATTATAATTATTCACTTATTCTTCATCTCATCTCATTTTTCTTTTACATGTAAACAACTTAAATTTTCACTCATTTTTTTTTCCTTTCTTATTTTACTTATTCACTTTTAACAGATCATTTAAACAAAAGGCTAAAATCTCAACACAAATAAAAAGTTCATACTGTAGGCTCAAACTCAGTAAAAGAAGAAAAAGAGAGTAGAAAATTAAAGTAATAATCTCTTCTATTAATATTTTGGAAAAAGATTTTTAATACAATGAGAGTAATTAGAAATGTTAAAATTGATTTATCCAAATTCAACTTAATTTATGAAAAAAAAAAAGATGAATTTTGGATTGCATATATTTTAGGATTATCCTGAAAATTTTGACTTAAACAAATTCGTAGGTTCCAGTAATTAAGAAAAGAAAACATCACTCTTTTCTGCTTCTTAAATTTTAGCAGCCAAACACAGAATGTAACAGCTCAAAACAAAAGAACAAAGAAACACAGAAGGAGCAAAACAATGGCACCTTGCTGAAAAAACACAGAAGACTCTGCTTACAAAGTTTATTCCCTCCTCCCCTGGTAAAGCTACTGTAATACAATGCTACTTGTTTGTTTCTATAGAATAATATATAATATAATCACTCTAAATTATGTACTATTTCATATAGAGAGTTTGCATTTGTAGGATAAACAACAATGTTATTCTTCACATAACCATATCAGATTATTGGCTTGGAGAGGCTTTGGAAGTGAAGAAGGAAACAGAAACTTCACCATCTTTATGAGTAATTGTTGTCTCATCAGTGCCTGAATCCTGAGTATTTGAGAGGTTATTAGTTGTCTTTTGTTGCTGGTCAAACATTTTTTTTAGTTGCCTTCCTTGTTCCTCAATTCTCAACTGTAATTTTCTCTGAACCTGCAACATGAATATAAGTTATGTGAAAACTTCAAGTGAGGAAAGAGTGTTAAGAGAATCAAAATATCCCCTCTCATTCATTAGTTTTAGCATCCAATTCCTCAAAATATGTGCCTAACTGTTATCCACATTTTAGCACATGACATTGCAATTTCACATCATCACCTATGCCAAAATGGGTATGTCTTGAATCAGAAAAAAGGCCAAAATGTAAATATAGATGTCTAAAAGTTTGTTTGTGAAAATGATGCATTATTTTATAAGTATGTGAGATATCGGACTTCATTGTTCTTCTGTGACTAAAATCTCTGCATCGTTTCTTCAATCTAAAGCTGGTTGAAAGGTAAAAAAAGTGAAACTCAATGCTTAAGATTCAAGAAACTTTCAGCTGGTTTGGCCGGTATTCAAGTTTTTCTTACAAGAGGGGAAATGGTCAGTACAATGTAAGAACCTTAAAAGTTTGGAGAACAAGAGCATATACTATCATATTTAATTAAAATTTGCCAGAAAAAATGATAACATAGCATGGATATACCTCTAGTTGTTCGTGAAGACACCTTTGAGCATCTAATTGAAGCTTAAGTGCCTCTCTAATTTGTAAGCCTCTGAAGATCAAGAACAGTGTTAATTTAGTAGATTATAAAACGAACTAAGCAACTTCACGAAATTACTATTATTACAGGAAATAATAAGTAGAATTACGTTTTGACATCAAGATGATGCACATTCTTTATGTGGGTTCTTTTGTCAGATTTCCCTGAAACAGAAGAAAGTTTTGGGTTCAGTATGTGGTGTTAACCTGATATTTGAAAGAATAGAAGAAAAACAAAGATCATGAACAACTTGTGGGAAGAATAACGCAAAGGAGAACAATCAGTCATATCCTAAAGGAGAACAATCAGTTATTCTGCATTGGAACTTCTTCAATCTACATTAGTTTATTTAAGTCTCAACTACAATTAAAGAATCAAAACAAAGGGAAAAAGAAAAGCTCATATTTTCGGCCTTGAAAAGCACTATAACAAAAACATCTATTCATCATTTGTGACATGAATGTGAGTAAATTCAAGCACCAAACATGAAAACTGGTAAATAACAAACTAGAATTCACCTTGGCTAGGCTCTGGAATGAATTTTGCAATTCTATATTTCTGCAGATGACTTTTGACATGGAAGATAGTCAAACCATCTGTGTCCATCATCTTTAATATAGCTTTTGGTGTTGCCTCTATAATCAAGCAGCAATAGAGGATTATCAGATGTTATGTTACACAGATGCATAGCCAATTAGAAAATTTAGTCAAGTTACTTACGCTCAGAGCCTCCAAGGCGATTCACACACTCAACAAACTTCTCATGAAGATCCTTAGTCCATCTGATACGTGTTTTGCTTGAGACTACTGCCCCATTAGAAGCAGAGTTTCCAACAGTGGACACACTTCCTGCTGAAAGTGTTGGAGACAACTTCTCGATCTGAGAAGAAAATCTCATATGTGCAACGGGTAAATTAAAAGATCCACGACCAACCTGCAAACAAGGAAATTAACTTCATAAAGAATCTTCAGTAATGAACACATGGCAACACTTTCCTGTGGGGTTTGCCAAAAGGAAAACTTACCATGCGATCCTGAATTCCCTTGTTAGGAAATGAGGAGCCCCTGATGACACCATCAATGAACAACTTCTGTTGTTCAATTGGGAGGAACTTGGTGGTGGGAAAATTCCCACATGAAATTTTATTGGACTTTTCAGGGGATACACGACATTGGTTATTATTCAATTGAGATTTCACTATTGACTGCAAGGTGTTTGACAAATCGTAGCTGGAGTCAGGTTGGTTTGTTGAATCCAAGAAAAGATTTTCCCTGGGAGATTGATACAGAGGGAATTCCAAGTCATTAATCTTGCATAACTGAGATTGAATACCAAGTTGGCAATCATATTCTGCAAATCCCATGCAGTTTTCTGCAGCATAAAACGCAGAGGCTGGTGACTCAAAACGGCTGATAATGGTGCCAGATGATTTGACATGGCCTATGTTTGGCAACTGATCTGTAGCTTCTCCTCCAACCACCGTAAGTGGTCCCATATTCCAGGCCTGTCTGATATCAAAATATTGACAATAATGATTACCAAACTCAGAATTAAAATCCCCACTTAGTCCATGACTTTGTTGAATCAATCCTCCCCAATGAACCTTGTTCTCGTTCATTCCCAAAATTTTGATGTAGGAGGGTAACAAGACTAATGCATATGTGTTAAAAATTGTGAGATATCATATCATATCATATCATACATAGAACAACACAACACTTTGGAAGCTCATAAAGATTGGGGAGGGGAGAAGAAGATTTGAGGCTATGGCATAAAATGATGTTTTATATTCCGAAAAGGCTTGAGGTATAAGATTTGAATCTAATTGTCTAAATGCTACCGTGCAAGGTCATTAGCTATTAATTATTCTTGAAAAAAGGGATAAGAATGAACAATAATGAATTGACATTAACGAAGTAGAGTACATGGAAACAAACAAAAAGTTTTGTCGAAATGTTGTCTTCACGTGAATTTAAACCAAATGCAAAAGAATCAATAGGGAAAGTAGGAACACTAAGCAACCTAATTTAGATGGGTCTGAAACAAGAGGTTAAAAGAAGTTTCAACAACATGAAAAACGGTCCCAGACTAATATTAAATACGAAATGAAAAATGGAGAATATTGATATGGCTTTATGAGCATCTGTAGTGTAATAATTAAATGTTAGATAAAGATACTGGTATAAATTCACATATAATAATACATCTGTTATTATTCCTGCAATGGATTCGGATGAAAAATATGTTATGAAATTAAGTCCTGTTCCATTGCTTGCTTGCTGCCACTGCATCTTGCAAAGTGGGGTATCAGAAGTTACCAGAAAAGTGCATCTAATTTTTATATTCATTATAAAAGCACAATGGAACTTTAACTATAAGAATCCCAGTAAAATTCAGTAACCTAATGGCCTCTCCATTACATAAAGGTGAAATAAAAAGATGGACAACGTGACACAGATTCAGTGCATTCATATGCACTCTCACTTCCGTGTTGCTGTAGATATTTCTTTAAGCATATTTCTTACCTCCATTTTTTTATTTTCTTGGTGAAATAGGTTTCATTTTCATAGACAAAGGGAAAAGGAACGTGTTAGAAATGATGCACAATATATACACAAATAAAGAAAATGGAAGAATGAACACGTTTAATGTGGAAAACCTTTGATGGGAAAAATCACGGGCTCAGGACAACCTAATTCATTCATTATATAAAAAAATTGGGAACAGAAGAAATATTAACAAGTCGATAGAACATTTTTTATCATCTTTTATTTGTGCCATAAGGTAGGTTTTTCTTTGTTTAATATGTTTCTCTAGTGAAACATTGTCTCATTTGCATGTTTTTATCATTGGGGAGTGTAAGTATGAGTTATGAGAGGTTTTATCCTTTCTTCTTGTTTCTTCTAAATTTGGATAAGCTTACAAAACTTCTTAAATACAATTTATGCATCTCTTATCAAATTATTCTACATCATACGACAGTTTATAAACACACTTAAAAGGGTGAATTACAAATCCATACACAAATATACGCATCACATCTCATCATATTATTAAGGGTTAAATATATTTTTGGTGGTTCCTTACCTTTCAGTAAATTTTTGAATTAGTCCATTTCGAAATTTTAGACCAATTAAGTCCTTCATATTTCAAAATACGTTAATTTAGTCCTTTTAATCAAATTTTGTTAAGTTTATTTGACATTTCAAGCAAGTTTCATAATAGTATTTGACTTAATATTAAAGCAAAAATGTGTCAAATAATATAAATAATTCAAATACAATCCTGAAATGCGTACGAAACATCAAATAAATCTAATAAAATTTGATTAAAATGACAAAACATCTTGATTTTTATTACAATAACTTTCATCTTGATTTTCCATAAATCTAAATTCATTTGTAAAAAAAAAATCAAGGTTAAACATGTTGATATCTTCAAACCTTACTCTTCTTGAATTTCTTACCATTTTTCTCACATACCGCACCAATTGTTGGCTTCGCACAACAATCACAAGAAAAACAATTATATTATAACAAAATGTTTTACATTCATGTTTCAATACATAGTACAACATATTCCAAAGAATAAAACATGTCTCCATATACATAACTAAGATAACAAAAAAAATGTAAAGATAATTAAAACAAAACATCATCTTATACAAGTGATAGACGATAAACAATCTAACAAAATTTAACACTATGAAACATTTGAGTAACCCGTCTAATATGTTTTTCATAAAATAGTCGTAATTTATTACTAATACATTAAAAAAAAAGTATTGTAAGTCATTAGACATAATTAAGCCACACAAGTAGAACATGTAAAATTAAAACAGAAGTCAACGTCGATACTAATTAACCTAACTTCGGCCATGAACGAAACTGCATTGTGTTGGTGTTGACGTAGACTAATTGAATAATTTAGTTTTTATATTATTTTATAATATTTATAGAAATTTGATTCAAAACATAACAACCAATTTGATAAACCCTAATAAGGAAAAAATGTTGAGTACTTGGAAAAATCCGCATGGGATGATGATTCCAGTGGTAGTGGATGAGGATAAAGAAATTCATATAAAACTATTGCACTGTGTGTCACATACGAAGATGTTAATGATTTATTTTCTGGCAGCAACCCAAAGGTCATTATCAAGTGGTGGGAATCAAATTAATGGGCTTGGAGTTGAAAGTTAGAGGGTGGAAACAAAAATTCCTTAGTAAAAGTTCAGTTTCAAAAGGAATAACCTACGTGGATTTAGAACCCTAAATTCAGTCGCTAAAGTGCACCAACCCTATCTTCTTCCTTCAAATTAACCCTTAGCTTAAATCTTCATATTTTAATTACAGCTTTAAGATTCTTACTTTTGACCTTTATGGATGCTTTGTTTGTTGTACATATACGTGTATCGGTATAACACATATTTATAAATCGATATATTTATTTTAAAAATAATAGGATATGATACATGATATATGATATACAATAATTCTTATAAATGAAAAATATGAGTGTTATCATATGAATCTAAATTAAAATCATATTTATTAAATTTAGGGTTAATTATATTTTTGGTCCTTCAAGTTCTAGTGAAATTTGAAATTAGTTTCTCTTCAAAATTTTTTACCAATTTAGTCTTTCATGTTGAAAAATGCATGAATTTAGTATTTTTAACCAAATTTTATTAAGTTTATATGACGTTTCAAGCGCATTAGTATTTGAATTGTTTACATCTTTTGACACATTTTCGCTTCAATGTTAACTCAAATATTATCATAAATGCGTTTAAACTGTCAAATAAACTTAACAAAATTTGGTACGAATGACTAAATTCACGCATTTCTAAAGAGGAAAGACTAAATTGGTATAAAATTTCGAAAAGGGACTAATTCTGAAATTCACTGAAACTTGAGAGACCAAAAGCATATTTAATCCTTAAATTTATTAACTTAAAAAATTACAAATTATTGTCATTATAAAATTATTATTGTTTTACAGATTTGAAAGTTAAAACATGATAAATGTATGATTGTTATTATGTAAATCTAGATTAAAATAATTTGTATTAAAGTTGTTTTGTAATTATTATTTTAATTAGACACGATCAATTTCATTTTATTGCCAAAATGGAATTAATTAAATTATTTTAAAATATATATTTTTCAAAAAAAATTATAATATATGATTGTTTGGCAGTAATTTTTGTATAATAGATTTAGTTTCTGTAGTTTTCATATATAAAAATCAATTTTGGTATATATTAGTGCTTCTATTCTGTTAACCCTGTGAATTGACAGTCATTTGTAAATGGATTAGAGGTATATCCCTTATCATTATAATAAAATTACTTTGATTTTTTTTTTCTGAAAATATCTATCTTTCTCTGGGTGTAATAGAACCTTGTTCCATCGTAATCCAATGATAAATATAAAACATTGGAAAGTGAGAATACTTTACCATATAAGGAATATGCTGCACTATTTGCATGCAGCCAGTTGACTAATTTTATTTAAGAGATGTATCATGCTAATTTTTATTAACAACCATTATGTTGATTTTGAAACAATATTCTATCAAACTACTTTACAACATATATTAATACCGTCATGACAATGAATTTGTCTTTTTCTTTTTATTTTTTTTCTTGGAGAGTCGAACTTTGATATGAAAATTTATTGCTGGAATCTTTTATAAAAATTTAGGTCTCACATCGACTAAAAATGATGAAGAATTAGAATATTATATAAAAATAAAGACTTATAAACTTGTTGTCTTAAAATTTTAGATTGAGAGTGTGTTAATAACGTATATGATTGGGCTTTGGTCTTATCGATATTATATATATATATATATATATATATATAATTATTTTTATTTAATATAAAAAAAATATTATATTTTTTAATTGAGTATATGTTATTTGACTTTTGTCATCAATTTGAGTTATCCAGAAGTTATTTTGCATAGTCATTGTTTAACTGTTTCAACATAAAAAGAAAAAAACTGAAAAACAATTCGAGTTTTAAGTTCATCAAAAATTTAAATATTTTCAGTTTAATTTACGTTAAAAAGTTTTCATTTTGTTAAGCATATAAAATTGTATATTTTTAACTTAATTATTGCATTACAATAAAATTCTTAAATAATAATCAATGATAAAAAATTATTAATTATTATAATTATTAATTTAGATATTAATTTATAAAATAAAAATTATTAGTAACTAAAATTATTATTATTATAAATAAAAAATTATAATTGATCGTTAAATTGGTTACTAATTAATTAAAAATTAATTTAAAAACTAATTCTTTTAATAGGTAAAACTTAAATAGTTAATATTTTTCATAAACTAATTCATCAGGTAATCAAAACCTTTATAAATAAATTTTTTATATCAATTATAACTTTTTATTTATAATAATAATAATTTTAGTAATTTATATTTTTTTTTTATAAATTAAAATCTAAATTGGTCTAATAACTTTTTGTTATTAAAATTATTTGTTAATAGAAAATTTTCTTATAATATCGTATTTAATTAAGGAAATAAATGTTTAATACAATCTTAATTAAAAATACTTAAATTTAGAAAAATAATTCAAAACTTAAGTTATTCTTTATTTTTTTTTCATGTAAAAATACGTAACCGATATAGGATGATTAACAGTCATATCACACTAAATAATTGAAAAATATATATATATATATATATATATATATATATAATACATAAAATTTTAAAATTAATGCAGTATTTTCCAAATCTGCCTACCCCACGAATTTACAATTTCAATTTTCTCTTGTAACGAAATCTTTTTCTTTTATCAACTTTTCTAACGAAATGTTATTTGCGAATATGTTACCTTTTTGTCAACAGAGAAACTCAAAATCCATTCCACCTTTCTTTCCCTTCATTCTTTTCTCGCGCAAAATCTTATTACTCTACCTTTTCTTCTTTTTTTATTTTATTTTATTATATAATCAATGCCTTCCTTGATTTTGAATGATATTTCCAGTCAAATCTAAAAAGATGATAGAGCAAAAATAGTATAATATATTTATTAATAATATATTATTTTATTGAAATAAAAAAAAAAACATTAGGAATGATCGGAGATGTGGAGGTTCGATAAAGTTCTGTATGAAATATTTTTGTTTATTCTGATCAAACAGTTTCCATTTTCTAAATACAGTAAGCAATGATACAACAATGTAGGTGGTGACTATGAAATTAGTTTAGTATATATATTATTGCATTGATAACACACACGTTGATCTACCACCATTTATTTTTTATTTGAATCTGCCAAAACAACAATTAAAAACCCAATAAGTAGGGAATGAAATGAAAACAAATGTAAGAAGAAACAATGAAGTTCATGGTGATTGATACGATAAAGATAAATTCATATATAATTAATAATAAAATTATATGGTTAGATGCATTTGATGAAGTTCATGAATGGTTGTAATCCACGCAATAAAAATAATGACCCTTAGAAACTCTAAGAGACACTTTTAGAGTTTTCATTCCCTTTTTATTTAGAGCAAAGGGTCGTATGAGGAAGGAAAGATCATAATATATTTAAAGCCAGCTACAAAGTATAAAGGGATATTAAGAAATTCATGAAAAAAAATCCAACTTTTATATACTTTTCACCCTTTTCTTTTATGTTTCACATTTATTTATTTAAATAATCACTCATGTTATTCTCTTAAATTTGAGTAACTTTTATCCTCATGTGACCTTAAAATTAATTTTATCACTTTTTAAAGCATATTTTGTGACCATTTTAAATAAAAGAATATATATATATATATAATATTAATTATTAATACTAATTTCAAATAATAATAATAATTATTATAAAAATAATAATAGTTTAATATAATTTATCCTTTTATTAATTTTTTTATTAAAATTTATTAAATAATAGTTTTAAAATTTTATATTTTTAATTAATCTAAAAATCATTTCATATACATTTACTCTCAAGGGTATTTTGGTAATCTTCAAATTCTACCTATGAAAACAATATTGTTAATCTATCACATTATTTTAATCACTCAGTAACTTTCACAAAATTTATCTTTAAATCCATCTACCCTTTAAATTCACCGAAAGAAACACTCATATTAATTCACTCAAATCCACATATTCATCTTCACACTCTCTTCCAAAACTAAACTATATTTTCATAGAACAAAGTCTAACCTTGTGTTTGGATGAAGCATTTCAACAATGCTGAGAAATTAAAATGATTTGTATTTAAATTGTTTGCAATTAAATTCCCTTCATTTTCTAAATAATTTGTTTGGATAAAGAAATTAAAATACCTTACATTTCAATTTCCTATTTGGATAAAACAATTGAATTTTTTATGAGATAAAATTTTATTTTAACAATATTTATTTTAGGCTTAATTATGTTTTAGTTCATGATAAATTTGGAAATGGGTGTCCAGCTAGTCTGTGTTGTTGGGCCGACTGACCTGCCTAGGTCGTCGGCCGGTCGGTGCCGCTACGGTCTTCAAGTCGATGGGGCCCATTTAGGACGTCGGGCAGGTTGATCCCGTCTAAGTCGTTGAGTCTATTAGGATTGTCAGATCGGTGGGCCGATAGAGCCCATATAGGTCGTCGAGCTCGTTTGGCCTGTCTGGATAGTCGAGCCCGTTTGGGTCATCGAGCCCACCCCACGAGTTATCGAACCCGCCTGGACCATGTGGGTGCTTGGGCCTGACCGAATTTTGTGGGTCGTCGGGCCTGCTTAACCTATTTGGATCGTCAGACCAGCCGGACCTGCTTAGTTCATTGGGCTCGCTCGACTCGTTTGTGTCGTCGGGCCAGCCCGATCCATCTAGGTCATCAGGCTCACTCGGTCCGTCTGGGTCGCCAGACCCACCCAGCCCGTCTGGCTCGTCGAGCCCACCTATGGACTAGGCCAAATTGACAACTCTACCAGAGAGTCTAAAGTGTAAGGTTGAATAAGAAGAATTTCAAATTCCACCTATTTTGAGGGTATTTGAATTTCTACTAATTTGACAAATTGAAATACTTCAAAAAAATGCTTGCATTTGAAATGCTTTTTAATTTTTCTATCCAAACAAAACATTTCATTATAAAGAAATTTAAATTCTTCAAAAAAAAAACTTAATTGTTTCGTCAAAATACCCTGTCCAAACACACCATAAATGAATCTTGAAAATAAAATCAATTATAAAAAATATATTTTAACCTTGTTTTTCATCAAATAAAATGAAACTCAATTTAATTGTTTTTCTTTCATGTAGTGGCATAGTAGTAGTGTTAGGTTATACAATCATACATGAATTATTAAAATTTAATGTCACGTGACCATTAAAATGATATATATGTGATCTGTCTTACAAAATTACTAGACTTGTGAGTTTTAATATTTGTTCATTACAATAATTCTAATGCAGGGTCAAAATCTATCTATCTCATTACTCAATATATATATATATATATATATATATATATATATATATATATATACACACATTTATATAAAAATTTAAATACTGATAATTTCAAAAATCCTTATTTCATTTTTTTTATCAATTAAATTTCATAAAATCATATTTGCACTCTTATACATTCATAGTAAATTTAGAAAAAAAATTCATAAAATACTTGTAATTAATAGAGAATTTCTATGTCCTCTTTCACTTTCTTTATTAAAGAAACAACAAAACAAACTTATATCCAGTAATAGCATTTTGGTAAACATAAAAAATGCAAGAAATGTTTTGTATGATTAATTTTTTTAATTGATAAAAACTATATATATATATATATATATATATATATATAGGTTATAATAGTTTTATTTTTTTATGCTATTATAAATTTCATCTATCTAGATGTGTTTTTTTTTCTCTGATTGGAATCTTAATTAGGATAATTAACATTTTTCTAAAGTTGGTTCAATATCTTATTTTCTTAGATTTTGAAAGGGGGAATGTAAGTTATGTGTGATAAGGTGGAGATTTTTACCAAATCGGGTTAACACTTTAATAGTAATGTGAGCAAATAATAGATTAATTCTGAGGGGTCACTTTAGAATGTCAAAATTTAAAATAATTTTTAGCATGAGTTTTATAAAAAAAATTATATTTTTTCTCTTATTTAAATTATACTGGATACTCTTTTTGAGACTGGTATATGCAGTTTTCTTTTCATCTTTTCAATTTTCAAAATTATAAAGTGCAATAATTACTGTCATTGAGGTTTGCACAAATTTAAACATTTCAACAAATTAGCTGTGTTTTTATTCATCGATACTGTCAAACTTTTCATTCAATTTATAAATAAATAAATTTTGTCATTTTTCTAAATTAGGAAATTGATATAACGTTTCAAAATAATGTGAGAGTCAACCCAAAACGAGTTCTCGAAATAATATAGGAACATTTTTTGGCTTCATTATCTCGTATGGGAAGAATTAAAAACAAAAAATCTGACTTATGGAATTTGGAGAAAATTAATCACATATTGGTGGATAGAAGAATCGACTTTTGAATAAGTTAGGTTGACTAAGGATATTAAGTTCGAAAGTAAAAAAATTAGTTCTCTTAATAGATTGGGCTTGTTAGCTTATTTGCCCCTGCTAATGATGGGCCATCATTAAGGGGCTTTGTGGTTTAAAAACATGGGCCTATCAGTAATAAAAATCTGTAATTTTTAGATTTGGGCCTAACTGTAATAAAATAAATTCACAATAATTTTAATAGACACAACTGTGATCACAATCTTTATAAATTTATATTATAACTACCCCATATGAAACATTTATCGCATCATATGAATTAAACCTCTTGAACACTTGTCAAGAGACACAACTTAATGTAAACATTTATTGGAGAAAATAACAAACTTAAGTGTTTCAATAAAAATCATTTGATATCATATCCAAGAGATCAAGATCACAAAAACATATGAAACAAAAGTCAACAAGTGTCTTGAGTTGAAAACTTCACAAAAAGATTTAGTGATAGATTTTTTTCATTTTCTTTAAATTTTTGGTGATGTCATATATTTAGTACCAAGTGTAATTAATAAAATGAGAAAGAAAAAAAATACAATTAATAGAAAAATACTCATAAGAAGGATTGATTGAATAAAAGTAATAACAATTAATTATACTATTTTTTCACGGAAAAAAATAGACATTTTGTGTTAAATCAGATCTGTCTAATATAACTCAACCAAGAGAGGGTGAATTGGTTATTCAATCTTTTATTGATTTTAAAGGAATCCTAAAATTTTCTTCAGTCTTTATGACCCCAAATAACCAATTTTCCAATTCTGTATTAATGGACTAATTTAAGCAATTAGGAAAGGCATAAAAGACGAAAGAAGCAAAGAACACAACAATTTTTAAACTGGTTCGATTCAAGATGAATCTACGTCCAGTCTTCTCCTAAGCAACCTGAGCTCAGGAGGATTCCACTAAATTAATAGAGTTGCAAGAATTATAAGAACATCTATATAATTCAAGACCCTAAAGACTAAGGGCTTTGATCTATAAATCAAGAACTCCCCCTAGATGCAATGCCTCAACACAATTGCACCTAGACCTTCGCTCACACAACGAATCAATAGTAAACAGAAATACAATTCAAAAGAGAGCAAGGAACGAATACACCTAATGGATGTGCATATGTGAAACTCAATCCTCAATCCAAGCTTGACCCTCCAAGATTGAATCCATTATCAATCTTCTTGAATGTCCAAATGAATGATCTCTAAGAAAGCAAGAACTATGTGAATCTTTAATCTTAGAAAAATCTCTCAGAAAATCTCTTCGTGATTCAGTTATTGCGTTATTCTCAAACTGATTTCAAATCTGTTTTTAAACAAGAGTTCTGCTGCTAAGATTAGTGGATTAGGGAATTTACCTAATCGATTATTGTGGGTGATTTTTCAATGCATCAGTGCAGTGCCCTCTGATAATCCATTAGTTAAATGTTCAATCCATTAGCAAGTTCTACATATGACATATTCAATAGACTGACAACTAATCTATACGGTTCAAGCTTGGTTTACATGAAATCCTAGATATGCATCACCTATTTACAAGATAAGTTCAGGACTAAGTCTAAGACATTAAAATAGTAACACAATGACTTTGGACATCATCAAAATCAGCTTTGTATTATTAAGCGAGCTCCCTTTTCAACATTTTGCATATCCATTTTTAGGGTCAAAGTATGTCACATAAAATATGAACTAGATGTGAGAGACGTAAAAACCAAGATCTTTTACATTGGATTACAATAATAACATGGCTTCAATGTTTGAAATATTTAATATAATTTAAAAATAAATAATTAAAATAAAAATTCTATTTTTACTTATATTTTTATGCACTATTCATTTTATGGGTAAACAGTTTTTTTAAATTGACTACAAATTATTTTTGTTTAAATCATATTGATGAAATTGACTTTTATGTCTTCCTTCTTTACCTACAAATACCATTTAGGTGCATAGAAAAAATACACAACAAATAGGGATGAACCTTTTAAAGGACCCAGGAGAGTCACGACTCCCCCAACATTTTTTTTTAAATTTGTATATATTTTAAAAATATATATATATATTTTTTATTATTTATATTAGTTTACAGTTTTTTTAGAATTTGAAAACTATGTTTTATTTCTCCTCTAGTATTTTTTGTTCTCTTTTATTCGGTTTCTCTCTTTTCCATACCTGTCTTACTCACCTCTTTTTTCTATCTCAATTTTCACTATCAATCTCTTATCATTTTCATAATCAAATTGCACTAAGACGAAATTAAGGAGTTAAGGAACATTTTGGACCCAACAATTTCTTTTTTATGAGTAGGTTTATTTTTTATCCCTTTTTTTTCTTAGAAGCAATATATTTTCCTCTTATATGTGACTTGTCTACATTATAGGCAGATCTCTATTTGTTACAGATAATAAAATCATGATCTAATTATTGATCAAACAATTTCCAAGCCCATTGTAGTTATTGTAGGCTTTGAAGTTGTGCAAGGGAAGAACAATACTAGGTATCTACTTTAAGATAAAGGAAGTTAATCATTTAGAAGTTGTTAATTTTATTAAAATATTGAGTTTTGGTTTTGAGATTTAGTTTGGGGTATTCATAATTTTTTATTTTCCTAAATAGGTGAAATGTGACAAACTCATATTAGAAAAATCACGATAAAGAGTAAAATAATTGATTCTTTTTTCAAAAGGAAGACTTATGATGAAGATGAAAAAAATATATATACGTCAACTAAACTTGAGAAACTTCATGAGAATCCAAGAAGTGAAGAAAATGAAAAAACAACTCTCTAAAGTTCCTAACGTTAAATATAATGAATTTGAAAATTCTTTAGAACGTAATTCGGAGAAGCGTCATATCATGACTCTTCCAATTTTTTAGCTACAACTGAAAGATATTTTTCTGCAATGAAAATAATCAATAACAGATAGCGAAATAAGATGGAGGTTGAATTTTTAACAAGTAGCATGATAATCTATATTGAAAGGAACATTGCAACAAGCTTTAGTTCTGATTCAATTATTGAAGTTTTTTTAAGTTACCAAAAAAACGTAGAACAACACTTTGACTAAAGGTAATTTTTTCTGTTTTGAATATATTATTGTAGATTATAAACTTTATGTTTCACTTTCATATATATTAATATTGTCATATTTTGTTGGATTCTACTATCATTTGTATTTGTTTTGAGTAGAGGAAATGATGAGAGGAAATGAAAACTTTTTTTAATTAGAAAAAATAATTTACAAATAAAAAATATAACTTGGCCCCTTAAATTTTTGTTGAAGTTTCATCACCGACAACAAACACATCTACTTGGAAAAAATGTTTTTTTTTGTCTTTTGCTATATATTGTCTTTTAAAACATTGTTGTTCATAAAGTTTAGAAATCTTTCGCTACACTCCAATCGATCTGACAAGGTTTGTTATATTGGAAGAAGAATGTATAATATTGCTACACTCGATCGATCTGATAGGGTTTTTATATTGGGAGAAGAACGTATAATATTGTGTAGTGTCATGTGCAACAATGGGGACATTTTCTCTCTAAGGACAACATTGTATGTGCCTCAACCAATATTATTTGTACTCTTTATGTCATTTAGAATTTTGTTCTATATTTTAATTATTATTTTTATTTGTTATTTGGTTTTATAAATCTTTCGTTATTCGTATTTCTATCTTATTCTTATTTTTATATAATAATTATTATTATTCAATTTGTTTAATATTTTCCAAACATTAAAATATAGATAATTGCATAATGGATATGCATTGAACAACCAATATGTTTTTCACTTAAGAAGGGTATAATGATCAATTTTACGTCAACATGATACTTAAATCTACACTTTTGAATTTTGAACATTTTAGGAGTGTCCAAATGCAACCCTTCTGCATACAAATTACATCCACAGTGCATGATCACTCTTGTGCAACTTTCATGTGCTCTAAAAGAACATCGAAAATGACACCACATTTTGATTACATCATCTCAGCTCTTGTTTTTATTCCCTTCAACTGCTAAACCTTGAAACTACCAATCATTATAATCACTTTAAAAACTTCACCAATATCTGCAATCATATCACTAAATCATCGTTGCTAAGGAAAATAAAGCAAACATTACGCAAGTAAAAATATTGCAGCTCTGACTTGTTCAATTCTTAATTATTTGATGTATTTTTAGCAAAATTTTTTGGTGGGTTGAGAAGTTCTCAAAATTTTATGTCATCATCAACCTCTGCATGCATTATTGGAGTTGGATTGAGTCATGTAGTTGTTGAGTTTTGTAGCCAATTTAACCTTTTCAACTTTCATTGCTGCAGAAGCTTACACATATATACAGTGAATGTGTTATTGCTTTTTCTTTCCCTTCCTCTTTATTCTTCCATTGAGTCAATTACGGAGAGTGAAACAATATAAAGATACAGGAATACTTCAAAAGATCATTTTGTATATTTTATATGTTAGAAGTAGACTTTAAACTTAATTTAACTCTACAATCGGTATCTCACTTATATATTATGAATTGACTTTATTTTTAGTCGATGTGGGATTTCTAACACACATCCTCACGCCGAACTTGTAAGATGAGGTTTGCTTTGCACCTTATTTATGTATTATGAATTGGCGTAATCTCTAATCGATGTGGAAATATCTCACTTTATAAGAAAACAAAAATGAACATAAAGTACATAAAACTAAACTGATCTTTTATTAACCTAATTTATGTGTACATTAAGTTTTTTTTAATATTTGAGAAAAATAATTTTAATTAGTTAGATTTTTAATTTACAGGAGATTTTTTTAAGGAAATGATCTGAACAAAGTTTTTGTTCATTTAGTTATTTTATGACAGATTAATACCACTTAATTAATTCCTCTGTGTGTGAACTTGGTATTACCCTGGAAGAAATAGAATAAAATATAGGAAAGGGAGAAATAAAATAAAGGAAAGGGAGAAATAAAATAAAATGACTAGAAAGGAAAACTAAATTAAATAAAAAGGTAGAAAATTGAGACATTATTGAGAATAAGAAAAGTTGAAATGCAGAATTGCATGGGAGTTTCGTTGACGGTGACAAGTGATGCTGAGGGAATATATTAAAGGAAAGGTGAATTATTCCTATCTTCTGAACCCACTATTAATATATTTCTTTTATTTCTTTTAACTAATTTATTCATTTTTGTTTATGTATTCTTGCATAATACTGCATTGAAAATTTAATGGGGACACAGAAAATTGCACCCTTATATTTGTACAAAATACTGTGACTTTTTTCGTGTTCAATTGAGACTAATTTTGAAATTGTACAAGTAATTAGTGAATGAAACTTAAATAAATTTGAGAGCCAATTTTTTCAACAAATAAAAAAAAATGGAAATGAAACACAAAGTTTAGATTGGAAATGGTTTAAAATTGACCCAACTTCGTTAATATATATGTTTCTAAATTACTTACTTTAATTAAATAAATTTATCCACTGATGTTATTATGATTCCATAACAACCAACCTAATACATAATTATCATAACTGATATCATATATTAATTTATATTAATTTTATAGTATGTATAAATAATTTGTCACAAATATAAAAATGTTGATATAAAAATTAAGCTTGTCGTTATATATATCCTTCTACAAAATGTGTACATTTAATTTTCTCAATTCAGTGTCATAAGGTACTCTTATTCCATCTTTGAATCTTAGTAGGCCATCTGATCTTAAAAGAGAAATCCAACTTAAATATTATCTAATAAATCAATGGTAATTTCTAAATAGTTTTTTCTTTATCATTTCAAGGAAATAATTAATCATTTTAAAACTGGTGTAATTATATTTTCTAAATCCCTTAATCAATTTTTAATTCCTTTACCGATTCAGATAAAGGTGGTAAAGTGAACTATGATTTGCGAATCCATCCACTGCTTAAACAAAATTTAATAAGTTTGGGTTGAAGTTGTGAGTTTCGTTTGATCCATCTCACCCAACTAATCAACCTGGCCGGTTAAAATAAATGTTAAATTATATTTTTGGTTCCTATTTATACAGTAAAATATCGATTTGGTTTTTTCGTTTCTGTTTATCTCAATTTGGTTTTTATTTTGAGAAATTTTGATGTAATCAAGACATTTTCGTTAGTGGTACAGTAATAATGTTAGAGGAGTGTCACGTCAGTTCTTGGATTTTATTTATTTATTTATTTATTTAATTTTTTAAAAAAATTAAAAATTTGCCATGTGTCAAACTGACATCGTGTCACGTGGTAGTGACAGTGCAATGTGACAGTGACATGCCACATGTCACTATTATGTCAGGTGTCATTTTTTCATTCTCAAATTGATTCTTGTATTTTTATTTGTCTAAATCTAATCTCAATTTTTGTAAAAATTTAGCAATTTTGTCTCTCTCTAAATTGGAATCAAATTTAATTTTTATATAAATAATACACAAATATTTCTATCAAAATTGATATTTCTAGTAAATATTTTTAACAAGATTAAATTTATTTAAATTAATATTTTACATTGAACTTTACTTAAAATTGTTTTAAAGTTGCTAATAGAAAATAATGCTAATAGAAAAAATTCAATAAATTATATTGATATTTTATTACATCATACTTTAATAATATTTTTTTATTTAAATTTAAATTTCAAAAAGTTGTATATTTTTAAAATGTGTAAAGTTTAATCATTTCTATACAAATGTTTGAGTCGCTGGAAAAATAATAATTATATAAATTTTAAAATAATTTTAACCAATTTATATAACCATTGAAAACAAATAAATTTAAAAGTTGAAACAATTTTAAATAAAGTTGAATGTTAAACACAGATTTAAATAAATATAGTTTTGTTAAAAATATATAATAAAAATATTAATTTGAATAAAAATGTCAAATTTAATAAAAATATTTGTATAACATTTATATAAAAATTAATTTTTGTTTCAATTTGGAGACGGATGAAATTGCACAATTTTTATAAAAATTGAGACTAAATTGAGATAAAATAAAATTACAATAACCAAATTGAGAATGAGAGAATGACACTTGACTTAAGAGTGACATGTGATATTGCCATTGTGTTACTTGTCACGTGTTACTGTCCCGTGGCATGACGTGAATTTGACATGTGATAATTTTTTTTTAAATTAAAAAAATAAATAACAAATTAAAAAAAATTAAAAATTAAAAGAAAAAAATCAAAAACTGATACGTAATTACTACATTAGTCTTTTTTAAATTAAAAGTTAAAATAAAGAATAATTAAAAAAATGGATAAGAATTATAATTTTTTATTGATAATAATTACAAATCAATAATTTGTTATTTTTTAATTAAAATTAATTGATAATGAAGAATTTTCTTTTATTACGTGATGTAAATCATGATAATAAATTTCAAAAGTTCTATAACTTATTAAAAATATGACAAAACTCACCACCAGTGACCCTTGCTTCAATGTTAGAAAAATTGTGTATATTACATTAACATTAGAAAAAATTCATTAAATTTTCTAACATGAGATCACATATCTCCAACCACAAAAATGTATATATATATATATATATATATATATATATATATATATATATATATATATATATATATATATATATTCATCCTCTTATCATTATTAACTCCAGTATTAGCAAGCTTCACAAAATCACCTTAACATTACAAGTTGAGATTGTTTACTAAAGTATGTTCAGAGATTTTTATTTTTATTTTTTGAGAAAAAATGTTAAAATTGTTAAATCATATTTTGATTTCAGTTTTAATAAAACTCTTAGTTTGAATATATTTGATGTAAATTTTTACTTAAAAAAATAATAAGCATCAAGAGCAGCGTAAAAAGTCGTGTTTAAAACAAATACTTGAGTGTACGTAATTTGGGTCATGTCTCCTTCAAATCCAACTAATTGATGTGTGAGTTTCATGCAGTGCTTACTATTTCACCATAAAAATTAAGTAAAAAAGGGTTAGGAATTGAGATAACCCTGCGGGGTTTTTGAGTTGGTAAACATGGCAACATCATATTGCACTAAACTTATAAAACAACATGTAAAACGTTCTTATTGTTTTTGCTACGAAAAAACACCTACATAATTTATTATTTAATTTAACTTTCTATCACTTTCAGCAACTTAAAAAATTAAAATAGTTCACACAAAATTATATTTTTAAGGTGTGGTACACTTATTTTAAATCAATGCCTCTTATACACGTAACATGAGTAATCCTTTTGAAAAATAAGACACCACTCACTTTATGACTAAATATAAGTCACACTTATCCAAACAATAAAAGCGAATTAATTAATAATGTATATATATCATTTAGGTTAAGTGAAGTTTAATCTTAATATTTCTTTATTTATCTTTTTTTCAAAGTTTATTGATAGTTTTAAGTTCAAATAACATTTTACAAAGGTACACTTTATATTATACCTGATAAAATAATATCAGGTTACTTTAATCTAAAATTAGAATTAGTTCTTTTACAAAATTTCAATATATTTTAGTCTCTAAATTTTAAAAAAAAATTGAATATAATTATTTTAATCTAATTACATTATTATTTTTTACATGTTAAATGTGTTTCATGTTAGTATGAGAGTTGTTTACAAAGTTTGACACACGGTTCAATATTAGAAAATACGTGTTCGACACATCAATAAAATTTAATATAATTGAGTTAAAATGACTATGTACATTCAATCTTAAAGTTTATGGACCAAAATATACCGAAGTTTCGAATAAAAAACGAATTCCAACAATGGATTAAAGTTCAGATACTAAAAACATAATTAATCTAATAGTATTCTTTTAACTAATTTTAAATTTTTACACGAGTTCAATCTTGATTAATATTAACTTTTGTAAAACATATAACAGCTTACTTTCATAAAATAGTGAAAGCCTTTCATTAAATTGAACTGAAATAATCACTAAACTTTACACAAAAACCCCACGATTTTATTTAATTAAATTTTGTTTCAAATAACATTAACAATTAATTAAATTAACACTTTTAATTAAATTTTATGTTTCAAATGGTGAAATTGAAAGAAGATAAACACAGGGAATTCTAAAAATGAAAAAAACACACACATTATTTACACAACATTGATTACTTTTTTTATCTTTAAATAGAACAATGTAAAAAGGAAATTTCTCAATCTTATTAAGCCGCTAGAAGTAAAATGTTAAAATTCATTGAGAACTACTTAACTGTGAACAATTTCATTTAACAAATAACACCAATAAAATCCACAGATTTATGATAAATGAAAACTAAATTTTTGCGTCAAAGTTTATAGAACTAAACAATAACAAAATTTTAGCTGAATATCCTTAAACGAGTGGTGAACAGCTGTGAAAAACAGAGTTAAGTGATCGACTTTGTATGTAGTCATTAGTCTTCAATTACCCAACTTTCTTACGTTATACTCTTACAATTATTATTATTTGATGATCTAATTTCTTATGTCATTCAATGACACACGTTCTTCCCCCATATAATAATAACATAATAATGCAAACAAAGTTCTGTTCTGCGTGAAGAAACTGTCAAAGTACGTATAAATCTGCAGGATGCTATTTGTTTACGCAAAAACCAGCTTTGCCCACAAATGCAGAAGAAACTTCTTACCAATAAAAAAAAGTAGGAAACTGCAGGGTTATTAATCAAACATTTAATAATATAGTTCCTAGATAAGGTAAGGTATTATATAATATAATCTTGGGTTCGTAATTATGGCGATTCTTGAGCCTTAATCACCGTTCTCGAATCTCATGCTACTGTGATTAACATAATTACACCATCAAGAAAGAAATTGAGTGTTCGTGAAGCTGCTGAAACCAACCAAGTTTTTTAAAACAAACAAGCGGGTCTTATTCCCAACAACATATCCACAAAAGAAAAAGAACAATTTGACTATTTTTCGCACAGAAAAAAAGTGTAGGGTAGGTACCCTTTAAATAACCCACAAAACAAAGGGTAAAACAGTAATTAAAAAGAGTTGGCACCCCATATAAACTACAACAACAGCTCTCAAAAACATGGACCAAACCAAACACATGTAACACTCATCACTCTCTCTCTCTCTCTCAGACACTGTTTCTTTCTATGTACCTGCTCCTTTAGTAACACACAAAAATGTTTAGCCCTTCTCATCTAAAAACCTTGCACCCTCTTCAAGTTTTCTCACTGAAACAACCTTCGTCTTCAACCATAAGCTCCATGAAGTTGAAGAGAATCGTCCACACCCTCATAATCTCCCACTTGTGCCGAATCATTCGTGCACTCTCCAAAGTCAAAGCTGTGGTGGTTGAGATTCTCAAGGACAATTCAAGCATCCACAAAAAGCATTTCAGCAACAGGCGCAAGAAGATCATCTTAGGCTCCTTCAGGCTTCACTACAACTGGTGCTCCTCCAAATCCTCACACGTGTTACCGGTTCCAGAACCGGTTTTCGAAGGGTTGGGTTCGGGAGAGGCACAAGGTGAAGATTGCCCCTACCTTCGGTGGCTTGAAGAGAAAAAGGTTGAAGAGAAGAAGGGTGCAGGTGCAGGTGGTGCAAAAGATGAGCATGAAATGAATGAGATTGATGTTTTAGCAGAAATGTTCATTGCGAATTGCCACGAGAAGTTCAGGTTGGAGAAGCAAGAGTCTGATAGGAGGTTCCAAGAAATGCTGGCTAGAAGCATGTAAAAAGTTGTAAACCGATAAAAGCTCGAGATGTTTTGGTGTTTCTTTTCGAAGTTAGTTCCCTCGGTTGTGCGGTGCTTTCCCACATTCGAATTCGAAACTGTTGACAACATGGGAAAGAAAAGGTTGTCCATTGGGTCTTATTATTTATGCTCGCTCATGTTTATTAATTTGCCTTTTTCTTTTTATCCAAACTTTTCAAAAGACCAAGAGAGGGGAGTTTGAAGAATTGTACACGATCTGTGATGGGCTTGGGAATTGTGCAATTCTTCTGTCTATACGCTCACACTGGCTTTAACCTTTAATTTTCAGACTTATTTTCATCATAATTGAGAACTGCTGAATGGAATTATTATGTATCCAAGATGCATGATCATTGATCATTGAATATTTATCAGTTATTTTATGTTCACACTCACGTATTAACGGAAAAATGTGACAGGGAATAGTTAATCACGTACATTCAAAGCAAATACCTATGTAAACAGCGTACTGTGTTCCAAACACCTAAATATAGGTATAAATTATTGGACACCGACGTCTTATCCATTGTTAAACGATTTTTGTTGGTACTGTCTTGTTTGTTAGTCCATGCGTAGGTTGTGGCCAAAACAATGAGAAAGAAATATCAAACTTTCCAATTCATTTGTTAACATATCTGTTTAAGACTTTTGCGGATCGAGTCTGAACTATGATTTTTTTTTATGCCAGTTTATTTATTTCCTGTGGGAACGAATATGATATTTTTACTTTTTAGCATCTTGAAGTTTCCAACCCTACCATATCTCTTGCTGACTGCATAGCTATGGAGCACATGTCAATTGTAGAGCTTCATTTTGCAGAAGTTACGTTTACTTAAAATTGTTAACCATTTTTGTTTGTATCTGGACTCTAGATAAAGAGAGGACTCGGTCTGTACCCAACTCACCTACTCCAACTCCTCTCTTCTTCCATTTTTTTTTTATTTTTTGCTTTGAATTTTAGTTTACAAACATTTGATGAAATTTCTGAAATTAAGAAAAGGGAGAAATTGTTAGAAAGGTAGAAAATGAGCTTTATGTAGCACACTACACTAACAGAAAAGACTAGTTCTTGGGTTCATAACAGAGAATCTTAATTAACCTTAACATGATGCAGACAGTAACGATATTAAAATGATGGTCCCCATTAGGTAGGTAAGTGCTTGGATCAAGATGCACGCACTCTCACTCACTACCGGACAGCTAGACAGGTTTTGAGATAGTTAAGGTGATAGATCCAACATGTGGTACTTTTCAAACCCAAAATCATGTTTACAAGTAAAGTAATATATACTAATTCATTCAGCTTCTCATCTATTTCTGCAATCTTCAGATGTACCAACTTAGAAGGTTATATATCCTTTCCCTTCTACCACTCATTGTGTTCTGTCTTACTTCACTTTAATAACATTTCACAAAAACAGAAAACCGGACATCATGTGTATCAGCCTTAAAGGACGAGCACATGTCCATGACAAGAACATAGGTCATTCATGTCATGTGCTTGTGAACTTAAACAAAACAAAAGTTGTATTCTTTTAGTCTAGTTTTTTTCATTGTATTGTTGATCTTGGACCATGCATATGCAGTAGCATTTGCTCTCAAAGTTTGAGTATCCCAATAATTGAGCAAAAAATAAACCTGGTAAAACAGATGGTAAAAGAATTGTTTATCCTCAAGTGGGTTTCTGAAAGTCAGAGATAAGCTAATTAATATAGTAGCTAATTGCAAGGGTAAATAATTGATATTAGGATAATGGACTAGTATAGTCTAGGCTAATCTTTGGGATGGGACTTCTTGTCTGATTAATGTTGGATCTTGAAGAAACCTGTGAGGAATTAATAATTACACAAATGATAAATAATTTTGTAAATAAACTATTAAGTATATTAAAAACTATCTCAGTAAGATCCAAGTATTGTATGATTAATAATAAATACTGGGTAAGGAAATATGCTAAGTATCACATCAGTTCATGCATGATGAGACTATCTTATGTAATTGTTGAGGAATCTCAACTATTCAGATTAAAGTTGAGTGGATGAACAGAAATAATAATGAGAGAAGTAATTTTGAGTTCTGAGATGTTTGTCAAAGTACAGAAGTACAGGAATTAAGAGCAGTGAATAGTCCCTTAGCAATTATGCAGGGTTGATATGAGGGTAAAAGGAGATAGGTATGGCATCAATATTGATGCCTTTTATTGTGGTGATAGTTATGCTTTATTCCGAAACTTCTTTTGTTGCTTTATTGCAGATAGGTGTGGAAGCTTTAATGGATACAAACTTGGTGCCTTTGGTCTCCTTGTTACCATAGAAACTCTGCTTTTACACATAAAAGTGAATGGGTGGAACCACTTCCGATTTTATTCTCTATCACAGGATCAAATGGATGAGGTGCTTCTACCTGCTCTAATTCCGAACTTCAAATTTCAAAGCCAACATTGTGGATCTCAGGATCTATCTCTATTGTACCAGCATCAGGAATACTTTGTTTTACTATGTTACAAATTAATTACACAAGCAACACACAAACATATCTCTAAACTTGTTTGATAGACATTTACAACTAAAAGGTTTAAAGACAAAGATATCTCCAACTAGTTACAAAATTGATCTTGGCATAACATCTCACTTAAAATATTAAGATATATTAAATAAATGATCATTATCACTTATATATGTTTAATATTTGTGTCTGATGTGAGACTTAATGTGCCATATGCAATGACAAAACTCTTTTTAAATTCTTAACACATTTTTTTGGGTTTATATGCATTTCATATAATTTAAAAACTTTCAATACTTTCATATAATTTCTTTTCCAGACATTCTGAAAATGTCTCGTGAGACATAATTTCTTTCAAAAGTTTCTTTGCAGTTTAGTGTTTACGATCTATTTCAAATTCTAAGAAAAAAAAGTAATGCAAAGTGCTAAGAACATAACACTTGGAATAAAAATGATCTCAGAGTTTGTGAAAGTGAAGATCGCGAAAACGAAATATGGGCTCTGAAATGTGAATGTAAGACAGAAAAAACAGCTTTAGGCACTACTCTCTTGGCCTATTTATTAGCCTATGTCTACAATCCTTCTTCGTTGATGGGTCATGATCCATCATTTTCTTTTTTAACAGCTTTGGATTTTGAATGTTCAAAACTTCGCTTTCTATTTCTTTTAAAGTACAAGAAAAAAAAAAGTACAGTAGAGAAAATAGATTTTATACAGCGAAAATTCTGTTTGATAATTTTTTGTTTTATTAGCATCAATCTTTATATCAACATCAATATTTAAAACTGTATAAATTTATGTAGAAAAAAATGTTTATTATAAGAAAAGGATAAAACACATTGCTTAATAAAAGCTTAGGAACTCTTTCAGATGTTTAAATTCTGCCTTGTTTTAAAAAAATCATGATTTATAGCTAAAAATTACTCTTGAAAGAAGATTTTAATTTAAGGGTTAAAGTATGATTTTAGTCTTTTAACTTTAGCGCAAAAATTTTGTTATTTTTTAGTTATCAAATTTTAAAAATAAATAAATATAATTTTTTAATTTAATTACATTAATTTTTTTTTACTTGTCAAACATGTGTTTAATATTAACATTTGAGTTATATTGTTTATGTAATTAATTGACATGTTTTACCTCAATATTAGGAAAATGTATTCAAAATTTAGGAAGTAAAATATATTTATCCCTTAATTTAAATATTTTGATAAATACAATGATTTTAGTACTCATAAGTTTCTCCATGTTTATTTATACTTTAAAAGTGTTTTTATTTTACTATCTAAAAATATTTTTAAATTGAATAATAATATTTTGATCACTTTTAATTCACCACTCCAATGATCATTGGATCATCACATCACACCATTTCATTGAAAAAAAAAACAAAATAGATAATTAAAAGGTGATAAAAGTGATGGATTAAAAGTAAATAAAAGGATGGATCAAAATATAATTATCTTTTTAAATTCTCTTCTTCTGAAATAATCCTTTCAAAAATTAATCAGCTATCTTAATATAATATTTTCTTAAATTAAATTGTTTACTTTTATAACGAAGTAAAACTTGCGGAAACGAAGTAAAACTTTCGATATGACTTACGGAAACATGAATCTGGACATACAATTATTTTAATTTAAAATTTAAAAACAATAAATTTATAAATTTATTTTATATTTAATTTTTTTAATATTAAATATGAGACTTAGATCATCTCCTTCTCAAAAATTATAGCTTGATGTCAAACGTATGTGGGCGTGACTGATAATGTATTTAATATTTATTTTTTTATTTTCTTTTTGGAAATCATTAAATGATAGCAATGTTTGATATCAGCGCCAAATAAGTTGCAATCTATTTGGCTGTAAAGCAAACTTTGTACCTAAAACATGCATCCTCCAACAACTCACTAACCAACAACCAAACGTGTTCTCTTCTCATCACTCATTTTGACGTTGCCATGATTATAGATCTCACTCACCATGCTCTGTCAAATTTTCTTAATCAATCTCATCAAATGGAATATAATTTCTTCAATTCTAGTTCTTATGTACACTTTATGTCTCTGCTTTCTCTGATGCTCAAACATGATGACTAAAATCATACAAGATACAAGAGGAGAAAATAGAAACAAGAAAAAAGAGCTCAGAATTTGGAACAATAAAACAGACAACAAGATCAAATCACAAAAAAACAGACAACTAGTTCTGAGTAGGATTTGGTATGCTGGATGGTGCTTTTCTCAGGCTCAGTTCCACATCTTTGTTCTTCTGTTTCTTGCTTCCACCTATCTTACTCATACTTGTTGAAAAAGAAGTCAAGGATGAAGATGGAACCTCTCTTGACACTGCCACACTTCTCTCTCCTGAAAACCTCTGTTCATGGGAGACAGAGTACAAGGACAACACAACAAGGTGAACCATGACCAACGCCAATACAGCCACCAAAATTCTGCTACTTCTCATCTTCATGATTCTGATAAATGAGAAAGGGTTTTTTTTAGTAGGAGAGCGAGAATGAATATTTTCTAAGAGTTGGATCAAGTTAATATGAAAAGAGCAAGAGCATGCCTTGTGCACGTGGTTTGTATTCTCATGTTCAATCGTGTGATTTTCTTATATTTAGAATTATATTTGAATTTCTAATAGTTTGGTAAAAAGTAATTTATATTTTGTCATCTTTCACCATTTTTAAAATTGTCTTTCCACTGGTTTGCCTTGTGCTTCCATGTTTTGGGTATGACACGTGAAAACTGAAAGCCTTATACTTGAGTTAGATTAGAATTGAAGCAGAAGATCCCAACAATCTTAGTTGGCTTGTCAGAAACATTTGAAAACACAGTTTCTCCCTCAACCTTTGTTTTTTTTCTGTTTCTTTTGTACTGGAGATTCTTCATGTTTTCACGAGGTTGGAAGATGGGATGAGTATAAACTACGAAATTCAGGATCTTGCAAAATTTTGACTCACCCCACATGATTGATCTTCACAAGCCTACCCCACTTTTAGTCACTGATTTTGACTTCCCACTAGGATATATATATATATATATATATATAAAAGTAAAAAACATTATGAGTCTTCATTCAATAACGGTGGTCAGATTCTTACCCCACATCATCGGAGTAGATTACTTCCAAATACTATGGAGGCATTGATGTGTCTCCAAGACTGGTTATGGACCAATATGGAAGGTAATGAAATTAACACTTTTACTTATATACTTTAATTAAGTGATTATTAGAAATTTTTAATGAATCATGCTCTTCTAGATTAAAATTGGACAATATGAAACTTTATACAATGTTGCAAGATGTGGACATTGATGAAGTTAGTAATTTCTTTAATATTTTATTCAAAAATAAACTACAATATAAATTGTTAGTGATTTTTTATTTGTTTGTTTTTCAAGAATCAATCGGAGAAAGTGAGCTTGTTAATCCAAACACTAATTATGGTTAAATATTTGTTTTTTAAACTATTTTTGTAAATACCCGTGGGTACCCGTGGATACCCGCGGATATGAAAAAATAGACGGGTACCCACATAACGGATACCCGATGGATATGGGTATGGGTATGGGTACGGGACGAATATTTATCCAGCGGGTAGAGTACGGGGGAGCTACTACTCGTACCTTACTCGCCCCGTTGACATCCCTAGCGACAACGCCTGTGTGTACAATTTTTTATATTTGTGTGATATTATATTAATATGTAATGATAATATAATATTATTAAATTAATATATAAAATAAAATTATATTTATTAAAAATAAAATAAAATATATAAGAAAAGATGAAAGAATAATTGTTGATAAATAAAAAAAAAGGTTTATAAAAATAATGGTCAATTTTTAAAAATTTAATAAATAATTATATTTTAAAAAGTAAAATTAATATTTTAAAATATGAACACAAAATAAAAAATCTCTTTAACACGGTTACATAGTCAACATAGGGAGATATTCTGCAGACAAAATAGTAAAAGGTAAATCTATGCATAAAGGACCAAGGCCCTATAATTAATTACCTGTGCCATGACCTATGTCCAATAATGTTAGTGATTCAAGAATTATCTAGGTGTTCTAGTTTCATGTTCATCAACTTCTAAATTTTAAAAGAAAAAACACAAAGTAATTTTTAAAAAATATAGAAAGTAAGGTAAAGAAAGTTAATATAATTCTACATTTCACCTTAGATATCAGTTTTGGGTTGTGATATGACTTTTTCATGTGCAGAAATTGAAAATAAAAATATGGATTTTGGATAAATAAACTTTAAAGGATACTATGAGTTGTGTAATGACACAGAAAATAGTCTAAGTAGTATCGATTTTTAAAAGATGATTCTATATTATTTGATTAATAAAGGTCATATAGATTAAATGTTTCATTTATAAAAATTCATTATTTTTATATGTTTTTTTCTAAAACAGTCTTCTTATCTTCTTTAGAATTTTAACTCTTTTTTTCATCCTTTTAAAGATCAAAGATTATATGAGTGATCTTAGCAGAGAGTTATACTTTATCATTCGATCAAAGTTAAGAACAGAGTAAATTCTCTTTTGTCCCTTTTGAAGGTTGTGTTTTGAGTTGCATGTAGCATGTATAGTTAAATACATGTGACTCAAAATAATTTAAAGTGAAAATTTCTTTATTTGTGATCATAAGATTACACTTAGATTTTTAATTAGAGTTTTGTTTGTATAGTTAGATTATCCTGTGGGGAATATAATTTTAAGGTAGGGGTGATCATGGATTGGATTTTTAGTAATCCAATCCACATCCATTTTGGATCCAAATAATTGGATTACATTTTCGATCCAAATCCATTTTTTCAAAAAAAGTAGATTGGATTTTTTAAAAATCCAGATCCAAATATTTAGATCAAGTTTAAATACAGATCTAAATATTTGGATCAAGTTCAAAATCCAAAATTCATTTTTCATAAAATAAATTCAAATTAAATTTTTTAAAACTTATGTTCATAGGGCTGACACCATAGAATTTGATAGATTTTTTGTCAGGGCCAACGAGGCCAAATTTCAGCATGGGATGAACTTGGATGACTTTCGAACGAATTTCGTCGGTCGGAACCGATTTGACTGAACATGGCCAATTTTCGATCACAGTTGACTAAGTTGAATATAGTCAAATTTCGTTCGGGACTTATTCGATCGAATACGGCTAAATTTGGGCTAGTGCCGACTCGACCAAATTTTGGTCATGACCAACTTGATTGAATTTGGCCAAATTTACGTCAGGACTGACTCGCCTAAGTATGACCAAATTTCGATCGCGATCGACTATGCCGAATACGACCAAATTCAGGCCAGGACCAACTCAGTCAAATTTTGGTTAAGGCCAACACGATCAAATTTTGACCGGAGCCGACTCGACTGAATTCGGCCGAATTTCGGTCGTGGCCAACTCATTTGAATATTGCCAAATTTCGATCGTGACCGACTCATTTGAATACGATCAAATTTCATCCTAGGCCGTCTCAGCCGAATACGACCAAATTTGGGCCAGGGCCGACTCGGCCAAATCTCAATCGGGGCCAACTTGATTGAATTCGACCGAATTTTGACTTGAGCAAACTAGGCTAAATACAGCCAAATACGGTCAAATTTTGTCTAGGTCGACTCAGCCAAATGTAGTCAAATTTGGGTCGGGATGAACTCAACCGAATACTTTCAAATTTTGTCCAGGACCAACTGGACCAAATTTCGATCGGGACCGACTTGACAGAATTTGGCCTAATTCAGCCAAATTAGGGTCACGCTAACTCAATCAAATACGACTAAATTTGGGCTAGTCCGTCTCAACCTTTAGCCTAACCTAACCAAAATATAAACTGAAAATTTGGATTGGATATTTTGGATTATCCATTTTGAAAATCTAGATTTAGAGTATGGATATACAATCCATAAAATATATAAAATGTAGATCAGATTGATATCCAAATCCAATAAAATGGATTGGATTTTTAATAAAATGAATATTAAATGGATTTGATCATAGCAAAAATGGATTGGACCATGAAAATTAGATTTTTTGCCCATCCTTAGTTTAACTTTTCAGATCATCCTCTGGTTCCTTCCACTCATTTAAGAGTTCAATAAATATAAATTATTGTTGTTATCCTCAATTTTTATTTTTATGTATTAAATAAACATTAATTATTACTTTTACCCTCATATTTTTATTCTTTCAATTTTATATGTATTTAATCTCTTTTTATTAATACATTTTTTTACAAGAGTATAATTTAAATTTGTTAGTACAAATTTATTCATACATTAACAATTCTTTTATTAAAGTTCTAAAACTTTCAATTAAATTGTAAGCTTTAAAGTTTACGAATATAAATTTCAAGGTGTGTTTACGGACGTCTCACATCACACGTCCCACGTCTCTCACGTCCCATGTCACATGTCACACGTCTTATGTCTCTCATGTCCCATGTCACATGTCACACGTCCTACGTCCCACGTCTTATGTCCCACGTTCCACGTCTCACGTCCCATGTCCCACGTCCCACATCTCTCACGTCTCACGTCTCACATCCCACGTACCACGTCCCACGTCCCACGTGTAATGTCTCTCACGTCGCACGTCTCACGTTCCACATCTCACGTCTCTCACGTCTTACATCTCACGTTCTGCGTTCCACGTCTCACGTCCCACATCCCACGTTTCTCACGTCTCTCACATCTAATTTCCCATGTCTCACGTCTCACGTCTCCCACGTCTCTCACATCACTCACGTCACTCACGTCTCCCACGTTTCTCATGTCTCACGTCCCACGTGTCACATCTCCCACGTTTCACATCCCATGTCTCACGTCTCACATCTCATATCTCGCGTCTCGCGTCTCACATCTCACGTCTCACGTCCCACGTTCCACGTCCCACGTTCCACGTCCCACGTCTCACGTCTCACGTCTCACGTCTCACGTCTCACGTCTCACGTCCCACGTCCCACGTCCCATGTCCCACGTCCCATGTCTCACGTCGCACGTTCCACATACCATGTCTCACGTCCCACGTCCTACAACCCATGTCCCTTGTCCCACATCCCATGTATCTCACGTCTATCACGACTCCCACGTCTAACGTGTCTCGTCACACGTCTCTCGTCCCACGTTCCATGTGTCACGTTTCACGTCTCACGTCCTACATCCCACGTTTCACGTCTCATGTCCTACATCCCACGTTCCACGTCTCACGTCCTACATCCCACGTTTCACGTCTCACGTCTCACGTCTCACGTCTCACGTCTCACGTCTCACGTCTCACGTCCCACATCTCACGTCTCTCGTCTGACGTCTCTCGTCTGACGTCTCTCGTCTCACGTGTCATGTCGCACGTCCCACGTCCCATGTTTTACGTCTCACGTTTCACGTTTGACGTCATACGTCTAACGTTTCACATCTCACGTCCCACGTTGTACATCTCTCGTTTCACGTCTCACGACGTCCCACGTCCTACGTCTCAAGTCTCACGTCGCACGTCCCATATCCCATATATTACGCCCATGTCTCACCTTCCACGTTCCATGTAACACGTCTTACATCCCACGTCGCACGTATCACATTGTTGCACTAAAATACTTTATTCTTTCATAAAATAATGGTGCTTTAGTTTACTGGTTGCAATAACTAATGTTCCTTTTTGTTTTTTATCCTTCTTCAGATAATAGCTTCTTATTGATCGAAAGAAGGAAGAGAAAGAACATTATTTTACCGGAAATAGGAAAGCTAACTTTATGCAACAACAGTAATTTGAAGTTTTTGCAGATGTCTGTTATCATTACATGGATGATTTTAGTAAAATGTTTAGATGTTGGTAGACAATATTTTTTTATTGGTTTTCTGTTCTAACACTCAATATGCGAAGAGATGTGTCACAAAATTCTAATCAAGGGTGGGCAAAACATCCATTTTTTATAATCCAGTCTATTTTTTCTATGATCTAATCCATTTAATATCTATTTTATTAAAAATTTAATCCATTTAAAATCCATTTTATTGGATATGGATATCAATCTGATATATATTTTATGAATTGGATATCCATTCTCTAAATCTAGATTTTCAAAATGGATAATCCAAAATATCCAATCTAAATTTTCAATTTATATTTTTGGTTAGGTTAGGCTAAAAGTTGAGACTGACTAGTCCAAATTTAGTCGTATTTGATTGAGTTGGCATGACCCTATACAAAATTTGGCCGAATTCTGTCAAGTCGGTCTCGATCAAAATTTGGCCCAGCTGGTCCTGGATAAAATTTGGAAGTATTCGGTTGAGTTCACCCCGACCCAAATTTGACTGCATTGGCCTGAGTCGACCTAGACAAAATTTGACTGTATTCGGCCGAGACAACCACGACCAAAATTTGACTGTATTCCTAGTTGGCTCTAGTCAAAATTTGGTCGAATTCAATCGAGTTGGCCCCGATTGAGATTTGGCCGAGTTGGCCCTGACCCAAATTTGGTCGTATTTGGCTGAGACGACCTAGGATGAAATTTGGTCGTATTCAAATGAGTCAATGACGATCGAAATTTGGTCGTATTCAACTGAGTCAGCCACGACCGAAATTTGGCCGAATTCAGTCGAGTCGGCTCCAGTCAAAATTTGGTCGTGTTGGCCTTGACCAAAATTTGATCGAGTTGGTCCTGGCTTGAATTTGGTCATATTCGACAGAGTCGATCCTAACCTAAATTTGACCAAATTCAGTCGAGTTGCTCATGACTAAAATTTGGTCAAGTCGGCACTTGCACAAATTTAGCCGTATTCGGTCAACTAAGTCCTAAACGAAATTTGACTATATTCAATTTAGTCGGCTGTGATCGAAAATTGGCCATATTCAATCAAGTCGGTCCCAACCAACGAATTTAGTGGAGTCAACCCTAACCAAAATTTGACTAATCAGGCCCTGACCCAAATGTGGCCATATTTGGCCAAGTCGGCTCTGGCCAAAATTTGGTCGTATTAGGCAAAATCGACCCTGGCCGAAATTCATTCGATCTCGACTGAAATTTTGTCGAGTCAACCTTAGCTCAAATTTGGTCACGTCGTCCCTGACCGAATTTCGTTTGAAATTCATCCAAGTTCATCCCATGCTGAAATTTGGCCTCGTTGGCCTCGACAAAAAATCTGCCAAATTTTATGGTTTCAGCCCTATCGAAAATCTAATCCACATCCATTTTGGATCCAAATAATGGATATGGATCCAAATTTGTGTCCATAGGGCTGACACCAAAGAATTTGACAGATTTGGCCGAATACTTCGAAATTTTGTCCAGGACCAATGGGGTCAAATCTCGATTGGGATCGACTTGACAAAATTTGGCCTAATTCGGCCAAATTTTGTACAAGGTCATGTCAACTCAATCAAATATGACTAAATTTGGGCTAGTCCGTCTCAACCTTTAGCCTAACCTAACAAAAAATATAAAGTGAAATTTTGGATTGGATATTTAGGATTATCCATTTTGAAAATCTATATTTCGAGAATGAATATCCAATCCATAAAATATATAAAATGTAGATTAGATTGATATCCAGATTCAATAAAATGAATTTTAAATGGATTGAATTTTTAATAGAATGGATATTAAATGGATTGGATCATAGAAAAAATAGATTGGATCATAAAAATTGGATTTTTTGTCCACCCTTATTTTAAGGAATATATTTGAGTTAGAGAGTGGTCTTCTAAAGGTAATGGAACCCTATTATTTTTATTTTTTTCAAGTTCAAATTTGTATAATAATTCTATGCAAGTTAATGAATTGAATGATTTCTTAATTAGTTTGTGATCTATGATGTAATGACGTAATTGATTAATAATTCATATTATGTGTTATTGAAATTATGAATTTTCAACTAATGCTTTTTCTGTGTTGAGCTGATTTTCTGTGTTGAGCATAAGCTTGTTGTGTTAAAGGTTGTAAAATTTGAAATTAAAGGTGTGCTATAAAATCAATAAGAAAGTCACTGCAGTATGACGCAATTTTAGTTTTAAAAATATGATGCAATTTTAGTTTTTGTCCTTATTTCAAACTCTTATCCTATTACGAAAAGTATGGATGAAATATACAAGATTCATTGATAGCGAACATATGCAACGGTGAAAAGTCAATAATCCTACTTACCACTTTTCAGTTTGTTTGCAATAACTACTTTGAAAATTGATTTTACTTATTATTATGTCAATATAATATTTTATTACAATATGCTGTGTCAAATAAATTTAAAAACAAAAATTGATGTAAGAATAATTTTACATGTTTTTAATGAAAAGCTTCACTTCCAAGTTCTTTGAAATATTTTATTACATAAATCTTTTATATATATATATATATATATATATATATATATATATATATATATATATATATGGGTTAAGATGTTTTTAGTCCCTGAACTTTGGCCAAAAATTAGAATTCGTTCCTGGTTGAAACTTTGATAAATTTTAGTCCCTAAACTTTAAAATTGAATGAATATAGTTCTTTTAACCCAATTACGTTGACTTTTCTTTTTTCAACATGTCAATGTATTTCATGTTAATATATGAGTTGTTTGCATCGTTTGATACATTCTCGACTCAATATTTATCGAAAAATGCATTTGAAACCTAAAAAAAAATTAACAAAATTGGGTTAAAATGACTATATTAATTCATTTTTAAAGTTTAGGGACCAAAATTTATCAAAGTTTCGACTAGGACGAATTCCAATTTTTTGTCAAAGTTCAAGGACTAAAAACATACTTAACCATATATATATATATATATATATATATATATATATATATATATATATATATATATTCACTATTTACGTTTTATTTAAAATAAATATTCAAATTTTAGAATTGTGTTTCTAATAAAAATTTCAAAACGATTTTTTTGCATATTTTATATATTTTAAATTTAGTTATTTATTTTTATCCAACTTACATAACATGTTTCATTTTTTATGAGAATTTTGAAATTAAAATCTTAGATTTCAAATTTTCAACTTAAAATATAAATAATAATATTTTTTTTTATTCACAACACATCTTGATTAAAAATAATTATCTTAAATTCAAAATCATAACGAGACAGTCACATTTTATAAAAAAAAATCGTTAAATCTTTATAAAATTATTTTCATATAAACCCACAATAGTATATTACAATTTAAAACTATGAAATACACAACGTCTAATTATTATTAAATATAATACTTCACTATCCATAATTTTCAAAGTTGGAATTCGATTGACACATTTTTAAAAACTGAGTACCAAACTGGCACATCTGAATAGAGTGAGTACTGACAAATTAAACATTATATTTATATGCACCACGATCTATCATTTGTAGCTTTATATAGTTTACTCTTCACAATTTTTGTATCTTTTAACGTTTTGTGTCTTTATTAAGTCTACTCAATAATTTTTATATCGTCCATCATTTTTATTATTAGAGAATTAACTATTATATTTTTCTACATTTTTTACTCAATATTTCATTTAAAATTAAATTAAATTTCTTAATTTTAATTAACTAAATCTTAATATATTATTTAAAATATTACAAATATATAAATAATTTAAATACACTTTTATCATAAAATCGATTAAAATATTATTATTGAATTTTATAAAATAAAATTTATATTAAATTTAATTATACTTTAATAATTTTACCAACTTTTGAAATATACTATAATTCTAATAAATATAGAAGAAAATAAATATACTATAATTTTTAATTTTTTTAGTATTTTGTGATCAATTATTTAATTTATGATATTATTATTGGGGACGTGTTTCTTATATAAGAGGAAGTTTGACACTGAGAATGGCACTGAAGTCTGCACTGAGAATAGCAGTGACAAGCAGAGACAAAGAATATTAAAAGGTTATTATGAAACTTTTGATTACTTGTATGCATTTAGAATTTGCTCCCACCCATTTTCTTTTATTGCTTTGTTTCTTTTTCAAGAACGAGGTTTGGATTGGAATACGTGGAAGCAGGTACCAGAAGAAAAATCAAAGAACAAGAAGAAACAAGCGAAGACAGCAAAGAATTTGAGCGGGGTAGCATGGACCAAATGCTTTCTAAAATCGAGAAGGAAGCATACTATAAAACCTTGCGTGCTTTCAGGATTCAATCCAATGATCTTTCATGGGTAATTAATTATCAGTTCCTTCTCTTATTTATCTCTCTCAGCGATCTTTGTGTTTTTCTTCTTGAAACCGAAACTCCTGCACTTATTGTTCATCAGGAGAAGGAAGCGGTTCTAACTAATCTCAGGGAACAATTGAGGATCTCAAATGATGTTCACGGAGAGCTTCTTCGCAATCTTGAGTTTGATAACGCGCTGCAAAATGCAATCAGACAGAGAGAGAAACCAACTAACCATGGCGGTGATGTTCAAGATGCAACAGGAAACAAATCTCCGCGGCCAAGAACTCGGAGAATATCCGAATTGGTACGCACCATCTTGCATTGGAAACCTTTGCAATCATCTCAGAGATTAAATATTATGCAAGAAACATTTTGAATATCTTTCTTAGTTTGTGACAAGAAAAATCATGTTTCTGTTATTTGATTAGTATTTAGTTGAGGACACACGAGTGCAGGGTAGAGAACCTGGTGGCCTAGGCCAGTATAATAATATTCCAGTTGCAGGAAGAATTGTTAGACATGAAAATGTTGGGTGGAAGAGAGCAGAGCAAGAGACACAGAAAGATTGGTCGATGAGGTAAATACATGTCATTATTATAAGTATTGAGATTCATAATTAATATATATATATATATATTATAAGGAGAATGGTGTTTTCAGGTGGGTAGAACTCTGGCTTCAGTTCATGTAAATTCTCTGGATCTGAAGAGTGCAAAGATATTGCTGATTTTGTACCTATGATTGTTGTTATGGTCCTTTTCACCTTCTTTTTTCTTCTACCACTGTTCAAACTTAATACAATTAAGTGTACAGGAACATGAGAAGGTCCTTGTTGACGCAATTACATAACTTGCAGGTGATTTTGATGAATTACTGTACATAAAGGATTCTTGTTGCTATGAAATTAGTTGATTTTTGAGTTCTGAGTGTGATGAACTGTACAATGTTATCAAATTAGTAAACACATTTTACTTTTTACGTATCCATTGACAGATTAAAGTGATGTTATAGAGTTTGTTCGATTTGAATTTGCCAAGTCAAATACAAACTTTTTTGTATGGTCAAAGTTTGATGAAATTCAACTCAATCCTACTCTTAATAAGAGTGTACTATTTAAAATTTAATTGGATTAAGATTTTTTTTTTATGTAGACTAAAGTAATCTCTTAAAGAATAAAAATAATGACCTATTTATTTCTGTTCTTAACTTAAAAAATGAAAAGTTATTATTAATTTTTATCGTAACTTTGCATTTATAATTGCCTTGAGAAAGTTATATAACTTTTGAGCATAATTGGGTATAAAATGTTATTTTCATAAACACATGTTTTCTTAACTTTTTTAAATGTATAATATAATAATTCTGTAATTTATTTTCTTAAAATAATTTCTAATTGACCAAAAATACTATATCAAAAAGCTGTATTATATTCACCTTCAACACATGACATAAGTTTCATTGTTAGTTTTTATTCTAATATATCAATTTCAATTAAGTTGATGTTTAAAAAGTATTAAAATTTCCCGAAATAGGTTTAAGAGCTATACCTTATAATAAATCTAATGAAAATTATGTAATAATGATTTGAATGTATTCTATAAGAAATTAGATACGTTTAATATTAGTATGAAGTAAAAAAATTGATAGTTTAATATTTTGGATGAATAAAAAAAAAATCTTTGTATTTCTCATTTATATCATATACATCTATACTATAACTAAGTGTAATATAGAAAATGATGTGATAATCATGTGAATTTACTGTACAAAACATTAAATACATTTATATAGCACCAGTAAGAAATAAATGATTCATAATTTAATAATTTAGATGATTGAAAAAAGAATTGTATTTCTCAATTAAACCATATACATATGTACCACAACTAAGTGTATGTCTAATAATATCTTTTTTATTTCCATATTTTATATATAGTAATTGAAGCTCAAGGAATCTTTCCGACTTTTCGCATAACATATGTATACTCATTTATAATAAAATAAATGTAATTTTTCAAACTAACAACTCAAATAACGTAATTTTTAACAACATTCTAAGTAAATAAAAAAACAAAACATATAATATTATTTGAAAGGGTAAAGTGTTCTAAATATCTATCAAAATTAAATAACTTAGCTAAATTTAATTCATATGTTATTATTAAATTTATCAGGTTCTACACATTGGCTAGAATAATTAACATTATGTTGGACAAACAAAAATTCGTTGTGTTAATAATGATTAACTAAATTTTAATACTAGTTAATATATATATATATATATATATATATATATATATATATATATAATTAAAAGTAAATTGAAATGTAATATGGGATGAGGAGGGGAAAATGTGAGTGGAGGAGAGTGTTGGAGAAAAACAGAAATAAACATTTATTTTTTACTTTTATAATTAATGCAAAAGTTTCAAGGACTATATAAAAGGAGCACACAGTGACTCAGAATTCTGTCTATTGGAGTCTCTGCCGCTTCTCCTTCTCCTTCTTTCTGTTTCTTTTACACTTCCTTCCTTATTCTACAATTCGTTACGCTTCCGAAATCCTTCTACTCTTCGTTTTTATCCTCGCTCGGTTGCAATATCCTAACAACGTCATCATCATGATCAACGTGAAACGCGAACTGGACGCTGATGATGATTGCAGTAGCGATGATAAGCGTGACTCTGAACTCCACGCCGTATGCGACGACGCTGATTACCAAACACCGAAACGCCGTCGAGGTATTCGTTCTCGGTATCTGGCCTTCAAGAACATGATTCATGGTAATTTCGTTTTACTCGCTTTGCTTGATTCGTACACTTCGTTTCGCTCTAAAATCGACTTCGAATATTCCTTACTAACTACCACTTAATGCACAAAAACGACCGCCAGTCCTGTGCCGTTATCGGTTTTCTGTGTGAGGAATGAGATAGTAGCGTTTTGAATTTTGACTGCATGTGTACCTCTTGGCTTTTCAGATGAAAGGGAAGAAATTGCTAGGCCTGACTCTGACAAGTTCGATTTGATCTTTAGTGAAATGGAGAGCTTACATCAGCAAGGTATTTATTTATTTATTTTTGGTAATGCTTTGGTTCTGATTAGTTTTGAGGATTTTTGGAGGAACTATAGTTTTTAAAGTTATTTGTGGAAATTAAATTAATAATTCCAAGCACTGCTAAATTAAGCATATTGCCTCACTTGTTATTATTTACACCCAAACATATATATTGTCTTTAGAATTTCATCCAATAAGGCACCTCTCGTGACAAAATCACCGTCAAATTGGATGATTTATATCGAACATACAATGTCTTGCTCCAGACGCACTTTAAATTGTTTATGGATTAAAAAAATGCATGTATTTGACTATATTTTAAATATATATTTTTTATGGATAAAACACAATGCATTTGACTATACTTTAAATATATTACAATGTATGTGATGCCATAGAATTATTAATTTTTAATATCAGTGGCATGCATGAAAGATCCTCCATAGGAGGATTTGTTATCGTCTAATGAAATGTGGGTGAAGCTATGGTTTGTAAGATGAGATTTTTACTAATTAATATATTCTATTCAATTCATATCTTTAGAGGTTATAAGTTATTAACAAGAATAGTTTCCGTTACCATGGACATTTTAAGAAATTAAGTAGTAAGTATCTTGATTTCTTCTTATTATTAAAACTTTTTTGGTCTTTTTATGAGTTTATCATAGTCTATTGTATAGGAGACTAATCACGTACAAATAATGTGACTTTTTCAACAAGTTTCACATTAGTTGAATCGTATTATTAATATGAGTTATCAATTGAAGTGGAGAAGAGAAAAGGAAAAAAGTTTAAAATTCCATAGTTTTCATAGAATTAAATACTCTCTTTTGAAGATATTATTTAGAAGAAATTGATGGGGCCTTTTTAATTTTATAATGCATTTATTAATTTGTATGAAAAATTTTTATTTGTCTCTATTAAATATTATGAATATGTGTGTTTTTATTGATAAATTATGAAAAAATTTCAGAAATCGATAATAATAAAGATAAATAAAGATAAAGTTAACACATAGGCTATTTAAAATTTCAACAATTCCAACCCATTTAATTTACTTTAATTTACGTGTGTTATCTTAAAATTACTTTGTATTAAGGATTAGAGGTCTAAAAAATTCAACGGTGTCATCATCATTCATAATTAAAATGTGCTTCCAAGATACATTACCATGGAAGTGGATGAAAAATTCTATTTAGCAAAACAAATCAATTCTATTTAGCGAAACAAATCCCGTAAGACTATGTAGGGATGCGATGATAGATAGTGAGAAAAAAAAGACTAAAGAAAAATAATGAAAATTAAAATTAAAATTATATGAATTAAGAAAAAAATACTAGCTAAGAGACGGGATTTCACTAAAAGGTTTGGAAGTGCATGTAATTGATTTTAGAATAAAAAATATATAGCAATTGTTTTATTTAGACAATGATCATAGTGTCACTTGATTCTATACCATGTTAAATTACACGTGATAGGAAGGAAATAAAGTAAGTGATATTGACAAAATTGGATTCCGATTCGTTAGATATGTTTACATAACTCATTAAGTCATATTCATAATCGATTATATCTTATTGAAATGGAGATTTTCTAACAAAAGAGCACATATAGAGTCAATTAAGGGACGTATATGAGGCATACTACATGTAATATATAGATGTTAATGGTCAACATAAGTAATAATGTGTTATGCATAATCGATTACATAAATTCTGTTGCATTAAGGCCATATTGGGAACTACATATTTAGTTATACATACTACGTATTGGATTATGTACCAATTAATTCATATGAATTAGCCAAATGTGTTCTTCACAGGTGACACATAAAAGTTGGGTAATGATACATAAAAGTTCATTGGCAGATAAGAGGAATTATGACACGTTATTAGGTTGAGCAAGGACAAAAGGAAGAAAAGTTCAAACTCATGTTAACTTTCTAGACAAATCATATGAAATGAGTGATTTGTATGGAAATGTAAATATCAAGTCATCTTTGATGTTATAAAAGGATGTGTAAGGTATGGCTCCATATGAGCCTGAGCAATGAAATTAGATATGCAACATGATTGCTATGTCAGTAAAAAAAGATAATACTTGGCATATCATTCAGAGATTCACATTGACAAGAGGTAAATTATAGGATTATAGTGTATAAACATTTGTAAACCTCACCATGTAAGTTAATTGTATAGAGTTAAATTAGTTAAATCTACTTTATAAGATAATATTAAAATTTAGTCTAACGGTTTGTTGAGTTTATTGTGGTAGTTGCTTTCATAATATGCCTTTTGTTAATTGGTTCTGTTCTAGAATTTCTTGTTAAATTAAAAAAGAAAAAAACTGTTAACATTTTTCGTTCTTTAGTTGTGCCCCATGGTAACAAATACAATACCCCAAGTTCATTCAGTGTAGTTCGCAAGACTTTGTTTCTCATATTTAAGTTTTTATTTTAATTTTTTGTCTAATTTCAGTTACAAAACCAAGAGAACAAGTAGCTGATGCAAAGGCTCTTTTGGAAATCACTCAATCCCTGGTAATGTCTGTGAGGACTACTGCGAATGGTGGAATAACTCCTTCAGACTTTGTTACGCACATTCTTAAAAAGTTCGGAGGACATGTTGGACCAAGTAATAGCGCAGAAGATTGCAGTAGAAATTCAGTAGCTTGGAATGATATTGGAGTTGCGGTGTCACATGTTTTTAGAGCAGGTTATGGGTGCTGTACAATGTAATGTCCGTTCCGTATATAGAAGAGAATTCTTTGTTATCGATTGTAATATTTCTTTGGGTGTTCATTTCGAATTTTCTTATTCAGGATGGCCCCAATGGATGCTAAAATAAAGCAGAGGAAGGTCATTAATCGTCGAAAGCCTGTGAGACCCACTGAATTGGCTCGGCCTGAAGAGGTAAAACTTATTATTGAGTCTGCGGTTTTGCTAGAAATAAAACAGGAGAGAAAATAAGAGTTCACTAGCGGTGTTCATTTTGATAGACCTTTAAATGCTTCACAAGTCTTCAATTTGTTCATCCATGATTGGAAGTTTCTTACGGTTTACCTCGCATTTATTTGTGCTGAGAAAATTATGAAAATGCAATCTTTTAGCCATAGTCGAGAGTATGGAATTATTAAAGCTACGGTTTTTTCTGTTTTCAGAATTGTAAATTCAGTGATTTTTATGTAATATGACATACTAATCTCTTTTTTTTCCTTTTATCATTGTATACTTTTGCAGCTGTGTGGAGGTTCAGGGGAAGAGATAGCGGAAACCGATAAGCTTATGTTAACTATGTTTAACATCTTAAGGATCAACAAAGTTGTGAAGCTTGAAAATCTGGTTTTGAATCGGAACTCCTTTGGACAAACCGTGGAGAATTTATTTGCTTTATCCTTTTTAGTCCGAGATGGTCGGGCTGAAATAAAAGTTAACGAGGCCGGATGGCAACTAGTTTGTGAGTTATTTTAAAATGATTATACTAACTCTGGACTTATATTACACAGTTAGCCTAGATTTCACCTTCATATTTTTTCATATACTTGCTCAACGTCAGCGCCAAGGAACGCTCCTGCTGCAAATTCAGTTGTTTCCGGGGATGTTGCTTTCAGCCATTTTGTATTCCGATTTGACTTCAATGATTGGAAGGTATTTTTACTTGTAATTGTTTCTTGTATTAAATTAAATTTAGTGGATCATTTTTCGTTTGTCTACGTTTTCAATGATTTTATACTGGAAGCAAACTGTTGAAGAGAAAAAGAGGAGCTCCTTTGTCATGTTAATTATTAAATTCTCAGTTGATGGTTCGCACTGTTGGGGTTGGAGAGGAGCTGATGCCTCATAGGAACAGTGAATCACAGAGATAGTGCAGTTTATGCGGAATCTCATGCTCGGGTAGTTTAGTTTCAGATGAAGTTTTCATATGGATGCTGACTAATCCTTTGAAAACTTTGAATTTATGAATATTTTTTCTGAAGCAAACCTGTTCCTGAATGGATGGTGGCGCTGCCGCATTTAATACTGTGCTGTGCGTTTAAAACGTCCGAGCAATCAGATGCTAATCAACAACGATTAAGCGTTTTATACTGTCCGTTCTTCCTATTATAAGGGAGGAACAAATAGTGAGAGTAACTTGAACTATCTTTTCTATCTTTCTAACTGTCCCTACCTTCTAGTCCATTCTTACAAGCATTAAAATTAAAAGAAAAAAATATCCAATGTTAAAATATGACTTTTAAGTTGGTCTTTTATGACATAATTAATTTGTGGACATGAAGTAATAATTAGAAAATAATTGTAGTCAACCAAAAAATTATTTGTCTATTGAACTATTTTTTGTTCTGCTCAATTACACTAGTATTATAAATTATTATGTACCTTCACCTATTTTTGAACTGTACTATTAAATTAAATTAAGTTACTACTATTCTTTCTTATATGAACTAAATTGTTACGTACCTTAACCTGATTCTGAAATAACTATCAAATTAAATTATTACTGTTCTCAACAATTCACTAAATGTAAAACTAAATTTCTATTCTTCCTTTCCTTTGTCTCTCTTATTACCTTTATTTTATAACACGTTATCAGCACGATGCTCCAACCAATTGAGGACTAGTGGAAGCTTTTCCTCTATAATGTCAGTGTTCTGCGTGTCTCAATTCAGGCTCTTTCTAATCCTTTTTCAAATTATAATTTACCTTATATTCTTCCTTTTGCGATAAGAATTGTTTAACTTTATTAATTTTCATCTCTATCTTATTATTTTTATTTTTATTATGATGGTGATTATTATTATTATTTTGATTATTATTATTATTATTATTATTTTATGTGTTAATTCTAAACACGCGAAACGTTGCAAAATTTGGATTTGTGACCCTTGATATTACAAGGAAGAACTCCTACTATTGGATTTTAAATGTTGAAATATATTTAGATGCAATGGATATTGGGATACCATTAAATAAAGAAATAAAGCATCTAAGCAACTAATTTGCTCATGACAAAAATATTGTGAAAAGAGATTTCACAAATATTGTGAATTTATTTCATGCCTATGTATGGCTGGCTGGATAAAGCAATAAAGCTTTTGATGAAAAATCATGAGATCCGCCTAATATGCTTCATTCCCAGAAGTGAATGCAGCAATAAATATTATGAATTTATTTCATTACTTCATGCATTTGTATGGCTGAACAAAGCAATGAGCTTTTGATAGAAAATCAAGAAACCTATCCAAATTTGTTCTGCTCCATTCCCAGAAGTGAATGCCGCAACATTTGATTTATATTTTCATGATCGTGATCATGATATTGATTATGGACATGGTTATAAAGAAAATTTCAAAGACACATTTTGTCATCAGAAGTGACACAATAATGTGAAAAAGGGTAAAGGAAAATGTGAAAATGCTGACAAAAAGATGAAAGTATATATTATCATTATGGTGGTAAAGGCCATTTGAGTTGTACTTATTGTACACCAGAGCATCTTACAAATAATGAGAAGAACATAGAAACACATTTTGCTTATGAAGATGGTGATTCTGATTATGGCCATATGGATGCTACTCATCTTAATATTGTTATTTTCTTTGCTAAAGCAAATGAAAGCATTAATCACCTAATTGATTATGAGAGTGTTGAAAAAAAAAATCTCATATTGATATTTACGTTTATATGAAAAATGAATGTTTTGCACTAGTACCAAAAGATATGCGTCTTATTGATAGTACAACAACTTATACAATTCTCAAGAGTAATAAATTTTTCTCTTGTTTGATAATGTGAGACATCGATGTTAGTATTATTTATAGTACTACAAATATATTTGAAGACTCTAAAAGAGCTACTATACTTCTACCAAGAAGTTGAATAGAAACTTATTAAGTTTCAATGATATTTGTCTGAATGGATATTATATTGAGACAAACAATGAAAAAGATATGAAATATCTTTATATCTCTATGATTGAGTTGAAAAAAAAAGTGTATTGGAGAAATTATCAACATTCTCTTATAGTTTGTACTACAAGTTTATTAGTACAATTTAAATGCATGTCATGGTAAACCAGAAGTTTACAAATCAAAATGATTGCCTTGTTTGACATGA